>Ga0102595_100058_pt1 | contig 250831 bp, 192 predicted proteins | sample Araplaol_mTSA_r2_2_FD_76864 | JGI IMG/M metagenome (GOLD analysis project Ga0102595, IMG submission 76864) | Arabidopsis root microbial communities from North Carolina, USA - plate scrape MF_Col_mTSA_r2 (SPADES assembly) (version 2) | ecosystem: Host-associated > Plants > Roots > Endosphere... | reverse complement strand
TCCCACATCAATGCCTTCTGCTCGTCAGTGTAATAGATTCGGGGTTTGCGTTTCATGGCAACACTCCTCCTGCCTAAGCAGTTTATAGTGTTGCGTCGACCGGTTGAATCCGCAGCCGCTGCCGGAAGATGTGCTGGTGCTGCCTTCGCACGGCAAACCCTTCCGCGGCCTGCACACGCGAATTGCCCAGTTGCGCGCCCACCACACGGAACGCCTGGCGGAAGTCGAGGCGGCCTGCGTACAGCCGCGTTCGGCCGCCGAAATCGTGCCCCTGATGTTCCGCCGCGAACTGGATGCCCACCAGCTGAGCTTTGCCCTGGGCGAGGCGCTGGCCCATCTTCACAAACTATGGCGGGATGGAATCGTGCGCCGCGAACAAGGGACGGACGGCATCATACGTTTCAGTAGTTCGTAACCGGGAACCGACTGTTCCCCTAATACCAGAGCAACTGCCGGACACATTTGGTGTTAGACTAATTTTATAAAAAAGGAATCGAATATTTCCGCGATGACAGCATAATTGATTGCTATATTGCAAGTTTATTGTGCTATTAAAAGAAGCTTTCGCAAAATTTGATTCGGACGCACGGGAGCCTGAACAGAGTCACGCGCTGAGTCAATTGTTAATTATAATAATTCGGGTTTGTCACAATTGGTCAGATCACTGTAGAGACTGACATTCATGTCATGACATGAAATAGTGCAACTATGAATTCTTCTAATGAACGCGAAAGTTTTAGCCAGCGACTTCAGCAGGCTTTGAAAAACGCCCACTACTCCCCTGATAGCCCTACCAGGTTGGCAAGGGAGTTTAACATCCGTTTCGAGGGGAGGCCGATTACCGTCCACGCCGCCCGGAAATGGCTGGTAGGAGAGGCGATTCCCACCCAGGAGAAGCTGCGCATGATTGCGCAGTGGCTCGGCGTTCCTGCCGAATGGCTGCGCTTTGGCGGCCCCGAAGCAGCTCACCATAACGGTGAAACGAACGGTGCGAACGGCAACCGCTTCGAGTCGGCAGACGTCAAGCTGATCGCCGATTTGCAACGCCTGGATGAGCATCACCGTCAGATTGCGCGCGAATTTATTCGGATGCTTGTCCGCGTAAACTACCAAAAGTAACATTTGCCGACCGCTCCGGCACGATTGGAGCGTTGGCGAAAGCCATCGAAACGCGATCCGGGTTCCACGTACCCGGATCAGTGGTCAAAGCAGTTTTTCAAGCCCGTGCAGTGCCGCTGCGCACCCTCCTCAGGGCCCGGAAAACCCTTCCGGCGCGCCCTCGCGCACGTCCGCAGCCGCGGCGAGCGACAATACCACTTTATCTGCGAGCTCATTCCCGGCGCCGGGAAAGGCGCATGGCTTCAGGGTTTCAGCCCGTTCCAGCGTGGCGCCAGATCGTGGCGGATGCCAAACAGGTCGATCACGCGGGCGACGGTGTGGTCCACCATCTCGTCGATGGATTTTGGCTGGTGGTAGAAGCTTGGCAGGGGCGGGAAAATGACGCCGCCCATCTCGGTCACGGCCGTCATATTGCGCAGGTGGGCCAGATTGAAGGGCGTTTCGCGCACCATCAGCACCAGGCGGCGGCGCTCTTTCAATGTGACATCTGCAGCGCGCGCGATGAGGTTGTCCGACAGTCCATGGGCCACGGAAGCCAGGGTTTTCATCGAGCAGGGCGCGACCACCATGCCATCGGTCTGGAAAGAGCCGCTGGCGATGCTGGCGCCGATATTGTCCTGTTTGTGGACGACATGGGCCAGCGCCTCGACTTCGCGGCGCGCCATGCCCGTTTCCTGGTGCAAGGTGAGCACCGCGGCATCGGAGACAATCAGGTGGGTTTCTACGCCATCGATCTGGCGCAGATGCTGCAGCAGCCGTACGCCATACACGGCGCCCGTGGCACCTGTGATGGCGACGACCAGGCGGGTCATTACTTGCTGCCGTCCAGCAGGGCTTTCAGTTCGCCGGACTCATACATTTCAGACATGATGTCCGAGCCACCGATGAACTCGCCCTTCACGTACAGCTGAGGGATGGTTGGCCAGTTCGAATATTCCTTGATGCCCTGACGCACTTCCGCGTCTTCCAGCACGTTCACGGTGGCGATGTTTTCAACGCCGCAGGCTTTCAGAATCTGGATGGCACGGCCGGAGAAACCGCACTGCGGGAACTGGGCGGTGCCCTTCATGAACAGCACCACAGGGGTGTTCGTCACGGTGTCTTTGATCCAGTTTTGCACGTCGCTCATATACTGCCTCTAGGGAAAAAATGTTCAGATGCCGCCATTTTACAAGGATTCCGGTGGCGGGGTCGGCGGCCTTCTTTAAAACCCACGGCGCAACCCTGGTGGCTGCCACATCGTGGCAGCCACCAGTTTTACGTCACTGGTTTCGCTCAGCGCCGAGGCGTAGGGCGGATCATCGATCCGCCGAGTTTGCCTAGCCGCGCAGCTTGGCGAAGGCGGCGGCCATCGAGCCCTGCACGGCCGGCTCGCGCGACTGCTGCTTCTGCTGCTGGCCCAAGGCGCGGCGGTCGTTGCGGTCGCCGCGCTGCTCGGGACGCGAACCGGCCGCCGGTGCGCTGTCCGTGAGGCGCATGGTGAGTGCAATGCGTTTGCGCTTCACGTCCACCTCCAGCACCTTGACCTTGACCACCTGGCCGGCTTTCACCACCGTGTGCGGGTCTTTAACAAACGTATTCGACAGTGCGGAGATGTGCACCAGGCCGTCCTGATGCACGCCGATGTCCACGAAGGCGCCAAACGCGGCCACATTGGTCACCACGCCTTCCAGGATCATGTCCGGACGCAGGTCGGAAATTTCCTCCACGCCTTCCTTGAAGGTGGCGGTGGTGAATTCCGGACGCGGATCGCGGCCCGGCTTTTCCAGTTCCTTGATGATGTCGGTCACGGTTGGCACGCCGAACTGCTCGTCGGCGTACTTGGCCGGGGACAGCGATTTCAGCAGCTTGCCGTCGCCGATCACGCCCTTGATGTCCTTCTTGATATCGGCCAGGATCTTCTCGACCACCGGATACGATTCCGGGTGCACGGCCGACGCATCCAGCGGATTCTCGCTGCCATTGATGCGCAGGAAGCCCGCCGCTTGCTCAAAGGTCTTGTCGCCCAGGCGCGGCACGCTCTTCAGCGCGGCACGCGAGGCGAAAGCGCCCTTCAGGTCGCGGTAGGACACGATGCTCTGCGCCACGCTCGACGACAGGCCGGACACGCGCGCCAGCAGCGGCGCCGAAGCCGTATTCACGTCCACGCCCACGGCGTTCACGCAATCCTCGACCACGGCGTCCAGGGTGCGCGCCAGCTGGGTTTGCGAAACGTCGTGCTGGTACTGGCCCACGCCGATGGATTTCGGATCGATCTTCACCAGCTCGGCCAGCGGGTCCTGCAGGCGGCGGGCAATCGACACCGCACCGCGCAAGGACACGTCCAGCTCCGGCAACTCTTTCGAAGCGTATTCGGACGCCGAGTACACCGAAGCGCCCGCCTCGGACACCACGATCTTGGTCAGCTTCAGTTCTGCGTTCTGCTTGATCAGGTCGGCCGCCAGCTTGTCCGTTTCGCGGGAAGCGGTGCCGTTGCCGATCGAAATCAGGGACACATTGTGCTTGGCCGCCAGCTGCGACAAGGTGTGCAGCGCACCGTGCCAGTCATTGCGCGGCTGGTGTGGATAAATGGTGGCAGTATCCACAACCTTGCCGGTGGAATCGACCACCGCCACCTTCACGCCGGTACGCAGGCCCGGGTCCAGGCCCATGGTGGCGCGCTGGCCGGCCGGCGCCGCCAGCAGCAGGGCTTTCAGGTTGGTGGCAAAGACATTGATTGCCTCCAGCTCGGATTTTTCGCGCAGCGCGCCCATCAGTTCGGTTTCCAGGTGCATGAAGGACTTCACGCGCCAGGTCCAGCGCACGGTGTCGGCCAGCCATTTGTCGGCCGGACGGTTGGCGTGCTTGATGCCGAAGCGGGCGGCGATGCGGCTTTCGCAAGGATTATGGGGGGCGTCCCATTTTGGTTTTTCCTCTTCGGTGTCCAGGCGCAGGATCACGTCCAGCATGCCTTCGCGGCGGCCGCGCATCAGCGCCAGGGCACGGTGCGAAGGAATGGCCGACAGCGGCTCGGAATAATCGAAGTAATCGGCGAACTTTTCGCCTTCTTCTTGTTTTCCTTCAACAACTTTCGACTCCACTACGCCATGATCTTGTACATATTCGCGCAGGGATTGCAGCAGGGTGGCGTCTTCGGAGAAACGTTCCATCAGGATCTGGCGGGCGCCGTCGAGCGCGGCTTTGGCATCGGCCACGCCCGGGTTCTTGCCGTCGGCGGTTTCGAAAGCTTCGCGCAGGTATTTGGCGGCTTCCTCGTCCGGATTGGTGGACGGGTCGGCCAGCAGGGATTCGGCCAGTGGCGCCAGGCCCGCTTCGATCGCGATCTGGGCCTTGGTGCGGCGTTTGGGCTTGTACGGCAGGTACAAATCTTCCAGACGGGTCTTGTCTTCTGCGTGCATGACGGCATCTAGCAGCTCATCCGTCATCTTGCCCTGTTCGGTGATCGAAGCCACGATGGCAGCCCGGCGGTCTTCCAGTTCGCGCAGATAGCGCAGACGCTCTTCCAGCAAACGCAACTGGATGTCGTCCAGTCCGCCGGTCGCTTCCTTACGGTAACGGGCGATGAAAGGGACGGTGGCGCCTTCGTCCAGCAGGGCGATGGCAGCGGCTACCTGAATCGGCTTGGCAGCCAGTTCAAGGGCGAGTCTTTGTTCGATGGGAGGCAGCATGAGGGATTCCAAACAGTTAACCATGGAATCATACGCCATCCTTGGGGAGACTGGTCAATGCCCGCACAGCGTTAGAAGTTTCACAAACACAGGATGGTCGATGACGGATAATATTGTATGTTGCCGTTTTTGAACCGTTAAAAACATCAATGCGCCCAATGGATTTAACCCGCGACGAAGCCCGCGAAGCTCCTGCAGCTCCAACCCCTGTCCCGCCTCCTCCGCCGGGACAGCTACCCTATGCTGTTGCCACATGGCTACAGCGGGTAGATTCCGCCGCGCACCCGAAACCCAAGCTGGCGCCCATTGAGGCGGACCCGAAACAGACCAATTACCGTCTGATTTACGTGCTGGCGCCGACCAGCGGCGGCCGCCATGTGGCGCTTTGCCTGTACAAGGCGCGTCTGAAGCCGAACGGCGACGTGGCCGCGGCCAGCCCGGTGAGCGAGGTGTTTTCCCTGCTGTCCACTCCGCCCAGCTTCCTGGTGCCCGGCGATGACGACCTGATTCGCTTCTTTGTTGCTATGCGCAGCGGACCTAATTCCCAGACCGGGAGCGCTACCGAACCGCGCGGCAAAATTGGCGCCGCCCTGCTGCAAATGTTGTCTGAACAAGACAAACTGTTGTGGGCAAATTCCTGGTCGGACGTAGGAAACGGCCTGGTGTATCCGATGAAAGCCGGCGACAGCCGCGTCGCCAGCCTGGCCTGGCGCGAAGAAGGCAAGGGCCTGCGCCTGGGCTGGAAGGTGGATACCTCGCCAGAAGCGTCGCCGCATTCGGCCGACCAGATCGACTACATGCTGCCGACCGATCCGCCGTGGTATATCGACAACTTGTCCTGCGGCGTGCTGAACCTGAACCAGGGCGGCACCACGATTCCGCTGGCCGATTTGCAGGCGCTTGTTGCGCAGGCGCCACTGTTGATGCCAAACGACAAAATGCGCGTGTCGCAATTGCTGCTGGCCCACGGCTTGCAACAGCTGATGCCGCTGCCGCAGCCGCTGCCGCAGCGCCTGCGTACCGACGTCAAGCCGCGTCCGATCCTGGCGCTGGATTCGGCCCAGCTGGCCGAAGGCAGCCTGCAGCGCTGGAACGATTACGCCGTGCTGTCCTATGACTACGATGGCGAGCGCGTGTCCTTCGACCCGTCGCAGCGCGTGGTACGCCAGCGTGGCGAAGTGACCGAAATCATCCAGCGCAATGAGGAAGCCGAAGCGGCCGCGCTGGAAACCCTGACCAATCTGGGCTTCCGCAAGCCGACCGCGCTGCCCCTGTCCAGCGTGCGCGGCGGTCTGCTGCTGGCCAACCAGGCCGACTGGATTCGCTTTGCCGAGTCCGGTATCGAAGAACTGGTCGCCGCCGGCTGGCAAATTGAGAAATCGCCCAAGTACCGCTACGACGTCACCACGGTGGACGACTGGTACGCCGAAATCGAGGAAGAGAAGGAAGGCGGCAACGCCTGGTTCGAACTGGAGCTGGGCATCACCGTCAATGGCGAGCGCGTGCCGCTGCTGCCGGTGCTGGTGCAGATGATCCGCGCCTTCCCCAACGACTTCAACCAGAAGGCGCTGGCGGTGCACGGCGAGGAAGACCGTATGCTGGCTGCCCTGCCGGATGGCACCCGCGTCGCCCTGCCATGGAACCGTGTGCGTCCGATCCTGGCCACCATTGGCGAACTCTACTTCAGCGAGAAAATCCGCCACTCAGTGCGCATGTCCTCGCTGGACGCGGCGCGCCTGGATGAGCTGGCGCGCAATGTCGATTTCCACTGGACCGGCGGCGAAGAGCTGCGCGAAATGGGGCGCCGCCTGAATCAGTTCTCGTCGGTGAAGCGAGTGCCCACCCCTTCTGGCTTGCAGGCCACGCTGCGCGATTACCAGACCGACGGCCTGTCCTGGATGCAGTTCCTGCGCGAATACGGCTTCGCCGGCATCCTGGCCGACGATATGGGCCTGGGCAAAACCGTGCAGACACTGGCCCACATCCTGGTCGAAAAAGAGGCGGGCCGCCTGAACCATCCAGCCCTCGTCATCGCGCCCACCAGCCTGATGAACAACTGGCAGGACGAAGCCGCCCGCTTCGCTCCTGGCCTGAAGGTACTGCTGCTGCAAGGTAAGGACCGCGCAGAACTGTTCGATGAAATTCCAAAATCGGACCTGGTGCTGACCACCTACGCCCTGCTGCCGCGCGACGAGGAAAAACTGCGCGAGCACGATTTCCACCTGGTGATCCTGGACGAGTCGCACTACATCAAGAACACCCGCTCCAAGGCGGCCCAGAGCGCCGGCCTGCTGAAGGCCAAGCATCGCCTGTGCCTTTCCGGCACGCCGCTGGAAAACCACCTGGGTGAGCTGTGGTCGCAGTTCCACTTCCTGCTGCCCGGCCTGCTGGGCGATGAGAAGAACTTCAACAGCCAGTTCCGCCATCCGATCGAACGTCAGGACGATCCGCAGCGCCGCACGCTGCTGAATCGCCGCATCAAGCCTTTCCTGCTGCGCCGTACCAAGGACAGCGTGGCGAAAGAGCTGCCACCGAAGACGGAAATGGTGCGCAAGGTGGAACTGTCGGGCGCCCAGCGCGATCTGTACGAAACCGTGCGCCTGGCGATGGATCAGAAAGTGCGCGAGGAAATCGACCGCAAGGGCGTGGCGCGCAGCCAGATCGTGATTCTGGAAGCGCTGCTCAAGCTGCGCCAGGTCTGCTGCGATCCGCGTCTGGTGAAATCGACCAAGAAGGCCATGTCCACCGGCTCGGCCAAGCTGATCGACCTGATGCAGATGGTGGAAGACCTGCTGGAAGAAAAGCGCAAGATCCTGGTGTTCTCCCAGTTCACCTCCATGCTGGAGCTGATCGAGGAAGAGCTGGAAGCGCGCGATATCCCGTACGCCATCCTGACCGGCGAAACCCGCGACCGCGGCGCCCAGGTGGCCGCCTTCCAGCAGGGCGCCGTGCCGATCTTCCTGATCTCGCTGAAGGCGGGCGGCGTCGGCCTGAACCTGACCGCGGCCGATACCGTGATCCACTACGATCCATGGTGGAACCCGGCGGCCGAGAACCAGGCCACCGACCGCGCCTGGCGAATTGGTCAGGACAAGCCGGTGTTCGTCTACAAGCTGATTGCCAAGGGCACGCTGGAAGAGAAAATCCAGATCCTGCAGCAGAAGAAGTCCGATCTGGCCCAATCCGTGCTGGCCGAAGGCGAATCGCAGAAGATGGCACTGACCCAGGAAGACTTGCAACAGATCTTTGCCCCACTGCAGGATTGATATGCTAAGCGCCGAACACTACCGCCAGATTCTCGACAATAGCAGCGATGTGCACTGGATGCTGGACTGCGACAGCGGCAAGCTGATGTACGTCAGCCCTGCCGCCGAGCGTGTTTTCGGCTTCAACCCGGAGCGTGCGCAGCAAGTTGCCTCCCAGCTGCTGTCCGAGCTGCCGGCGCGGTTGGAAGCCTTCACTTCGGGCGACAGCACTCAGCGCCACCGCACGCGCGAGGCCGAGTTTGAAGGCCGCGACGGTGTCATGATTCCGGTCGAGATCGAATCGACCCTGGTGCCGGACGTGGGCAGCGGCGCGATCCGCCTGGTGGGCACGGTGCGCGACGTGCGCGAACGTGCCGAGCGCGAAAAACAACAGAAGAAGTTTGCGTCCATGGTGTCGCATGAGTTCCGCACGCCGCTGTCGACCATCGATGGCGCCATCCAGCGTCTGGAAATGACGTCGGGCAATGCGGATGAGGCCACCAAGAAACGCTATCGCAAGATCCAGACTGCCGTGGACCGTCTGCTGGAGCTGATCAACGAATATCTGTCTCCGGAACGCCTGGCCAGCATTGGCCGCAAGCGGCAGGCGGATGAGATTTCGCCCGAAGCGCTGCTGGAAACGGCGGCGGAAGCGGCCCGCTCACGGCGTCAGGCTATCACGGTGCAAGCGTTAAACATGCCTCAATGGCTACGTTGCGACCCCCAAGGAATGCGGCTTTGTCTTGATATCCTCCTCGATAACGCCATTAAATACACTAAAGACAATATTGCTATAGAATTAAAGGCTAGCAAGGCAGCAGAAGGGGGCGTAGAGTTTCAGGTAACGGACTACGGCGCGCCCATCCCGGAAGACGAGCTCAACAGGCTTTTCGAAAAGGGATTCCGAGGCCGCGCAGCAGCCAGCCAACCGGGCTCCGGACTCGGTTTGTATATGGCAAAAGCGGTGGTGGAGGTTCACGGCGGCACGCTGTCAGTGGAAAATTTGCCTGAAAGCGGCAAGAAATTTCGGATTTGGCTGCCGATCGCTGCATAAGTCTTGCGCTGTGGTTAATCACCCGTGATAATTCTTTAACGCAAGCCCCAGAATCCGGCGAGCTGTTAACTGAACAATGGCGCATCAATGACGCAAATACTGATTGTGGAAGACAACCTGGAATACGCCGAGGAAATGGCGGAATTCCTGACCGAGCTCGGTCACGGGGTCCAATCCACCAACAACGCCCAGGAAATGTGGTCCGCTCTGGCTCAGGGCACCATCGGCGTTGTTATTCTCGACCTCGGCTTGCCGGATGAGGATGGCTTTGACGTCATCCCGCGCATGCGCCAGCTCTACCCGCAGATTGGTTTGCTGGTATTGACCGGCCGCGTCGCCTTCGACAGCCGCATTCTCGGCCTGCGCCTGGGCGCCGACCATTATCTGACCAAGCCGATCAAGTTCCCCGAACTGGCTGCCCATATCGAGGCGCTGAACCGCCGCGTTGGCCCGCAGGAAGCGATTCCTGTGCCCAGCAAGTGGACGCTGAAGGTTGCCGCCCGCCAGCTCGAGCTGCAGGGCCAGGCCATCACCCTGACCGAGAAAGAGTGCAACTTCCTGCACTTGCTGACCATCAATACCCGTCCGGTGCCGCGCCAGGTGATCGTGGCGGGCATTGGCGGCGATGATCCGGATGCGGGACGCCGCGTGGACATGCTGGTCTACCGCCTGCGCAAGAAGGCGCGCAGCGGTCTGGGCCAGGATCTGCCACTGCGCAGCGCCTACGGCGAGGGCTATAGCCTGTCCGCCAGCTTCAATCTTTCCTGATAAGGGAAAATAGGGACAGAGCCGATCGCCAATTAGCGTGGCTGAAATGAAATAGGGACAGGGTAAAATGGAACTTTCCATTTTGCCCTGTTTTTGTTTATGGCCCGCCTTCCCCGCCTCATCGTCCCCAATCAGCCTCACTACCTCATCCAGCGCGGCCTGAATGGCCAGGCCGTGTTCTGCGATGCCGACGATTTCGAAGCCTTCCTGGGCTGGATGCGCACTGCCGCGCGCCAGTACAAGGTGGCCGTCCATGCCTACACGCTGTTGCCGAACGAGCTGCACCTGCTCGTCACCCCGTCCGACGAGGAAGGTTTGGGCGCCATGATGCAGTGGATCGGCCGCTATTACGTCCCCTTCTTTAACCAGAAATACTCCCGTGCCGGCACCTTGTGGCAAGGGCGCTACAAGACTTCTGTCGTGGACGCCGAGAATTATTTGTTGTCCTGCAGTCGCTACATCGAATTCGCCGCCGTGCGCCTTGGGCTGGCTGGCGGGCCGGAACATTACCCCTGGTCGAGTTATCCGCACCACGCCGGCCTGAAGCCGGACGGGGCGGTGACCGACCATCCGCTGTACTGGGCGCTGGGCAACACGCCATTCCAGCGCGAGGCGGCCTATATCGAGCTGGCCAACCGGGGACTGGGCGGCAACGAGACGAAAGCTATCGAGGCGGCCGTGCTCAGGGGCTGGCCGCTGGGCTCGGACAAGTACAAGGCTGAGCTCCAGCACCGCATGAAACGCCAGGTGCTTCCGGCCAAACGGGGCCGTCCATTCAAATCAAAACCGGAGGCGTAAAGCGGGTGGCAGGCACGATGTGCCTGCCACCAGGTCTTCGCCGTGGGTTTTCGGTGACTGTGTCCCTAATTAATTTTTTGAGCGACTGATGATGAATTAATTCGACTCCGACCCTAATTGTTTCTGTTGAGTTTTTTTGTGCATTGCACTACTCTGGTTTTTCGTGATTAAAAAATCAGCGGAGAACTGCATGGAAGCGCAAGGTTTGTACGACCCAGCCAACGAACACGATGCTTGTGGCGTTGGTTTCGTGGCCCACATCAAGGGCAACAAGAGCCACTCGATCATTGAACAGGGTCTGCTGATCCTGAAGAACCTCGACCACAGGGGCGCCGTCGGCGCCGACAAGCTGATGGGCGACGGCGCCGGCATCCTGATTCAGATTCCGGACCAGTTCTACCGCGATGAAATGGCCAAGCAGGGCGTCGAACTGCCTCCGCCGGGCGAATATGGCGTCGGCATGGTCTTTCTGCCGAAGGAAAACGCTTCCCGCATTGCTTGCGAACAGGAAATCGAGCGTGCCGTGCGCATCGAAGGCCAGGTTGTGCTGGGCTGGCGTAATGTGCCGGTCGACTGCGAGATGCCGATGTCGCCGCGCGTCCGCGAAAAAGAGCCGGTCATCCGCCAGATCTTCATCGGCCGCGGCGCTGACATCATGGTGACCGACGCACTGGAACGTAAGCTGTACGTGATCCGCAAATCGTCCGGCCACGCGATCCAGGCGCTGAAGCTGCTGCACGGCAAAGAATTCTTCGTGCCCTCCATGTCTGCCCGTACCGTGGTGTACAAGGGCCTGCTGCTGGCTGACCAGGTGGGCGTGTACTACCGCGACCTGCAAGATCCGCGCTGCATCTCGGCGCTGGCGCTGGTGCACCAGCGTTTCTCGACCAATACCTTCCCTGAGTGGCCGCTGGCCCACCCATACCGCCTGATCGCGCACAACGGCGAGATCAACACCGTGAAGGGTAACTTCAACTGGATGCGCGCCCGCGAAGGCGTGATGAAGTCCGCCGTGCTGGGTGACGACCTGCAGAAGCTGTTCCCGCTGATTTACGAAGGCCAGTCCGACACCGCCTGCTTCGACAACGCGCTGGAACTGCTGCTGATGGCAGGCTACCCGCTGGCCCAGGCCATGATGATGATGATTCCGGAAGCGTGGGAAAACCACACGCTGATGGACGACAACCGCAAGGCCTTCTATGAATACTACGCATCGATGATGGAACCATGGGACGGCCCGGCCGCCATGGCCTTCACCGACGGCCGCTACATCGGCGGTACCCTGGACCGTAACGGCCTGCGCCCTGCGCGCTACATCGTGACCGATGACGACCTGGTGGTGATGGCGTCCGAATCCGGCGTGCTGCCGATTCCGGAATCCAAGATCATCCAGAAATGGCGTCTGCAGCCGGGCAAGATGTTCCTGATCGACCTGGAAGCCGGCCGCATCATCGACGACAAGGAACTGAAAGACACCTACGCCAACGCCAAGCCGTACAAGGCATGGATCAACGCCGTGCGCATCAAGCTGGGCGAGCTGAAGCTGAGCGAATCCCAGCTGCCGCACAATGTGGCCAAGTACGGCCCGGCCAACGGCGAGAAGCAGGTCGCATCCCTGCTGGACCGCCAACAAGCTTTCGGCTACACCCAGGAAGACCTGCGCTTCCTGCTGGCCCCGATGGCCGCCAACGGCGAAGAAGCCGTGGGTTCGATGGGCAATGACTCGCCGCTGGCCGTCATGTCCAACAAGCTGAAGCCGCTGTACCACTACTTCAAGCAGCTGTTCGCCCAGGTGACCAACCCGCCGATCGACCCGATCCGCGAAGCGATGGTGATGTCGCTGGTGTCCTTCATCGGTCCCAAGCCGAACCTGCTGGATACCAACAACGTCAATCCGCCGATGCGTCTGGAAGTGGCGCAGCCGGTGCTGGGCTTCGACGATATGGCGCGCCTGCGCAATGTCAGCCAGGTGACCGGCGGCAAGTTCAAGTCTTACGAGCTGAGCATCTGCTATCCGCACGCCTGGGGCAAGGAAGGCGTGGAAGCGTCGCTGGCTTCGCTGTGCGCGGAAGCTGTGGACGCGGTGAAATCCGGCCACAACATCCTGATCGTCTCCGACCGCTCGATCGGCGCCGACCGCGTGGCGATTCCGGCCCTGCTGGCAACTTCCACCATCCACCAGCACCTGGTGAGCAAAGGGCTGCGTGCCTCCACCGGCCTGGTGGTCGAAACCGGCTCGGCCCGCGAAACCCACCACTTCGCCCTGCTGGCTGGCTACGGCGCGGAAGCTGTCCACCCATATCTGGCGATGGAAACCCTGGCCGAACTGGCGCATGGCATGCCGGGCGATCTGTCGCCGGAACAGGCGATCTACAACTACACCAAGGCCATCGGCAAAGGTCTGCTGAAGGTGATGTCCAAGATGGGCATCTCGACCTATATGTCCTACTGCGGCGCGCAAATCTTCGAAGCCGTGGGCCTGAACAAGTCGCTGGTCGATAAATACTTCCGCGGCACCGCTTCCAATGTGGAAGGCATCGGCCTGTTCGAAGTGGCCGAGGAAGGCTTGCGCCTGCACAACCAGGCCTTCGGCCTCGATCCGGTGCTGGCCGACCAGCTGGATGCGGGCGGCGAATACGCCTACCGCGTGCGCGGCGAAGACCACCTGTGGACGCCGGACGCGATCGCCAAGCTGCAGCATTCGACCCGTTCCAACAACTACTCGACCTATAAAGAGTACGCACAGCTGATCAACGACCAGACCAAGCGCCACCTGACCCTGCGCGGCCTGTTCGAGTTCAAGATCGATCCCACCAAGGCGATTCCGCTGGATGAAGTGGAACCGGCCAAGGAAATCGTCAAGCGTTTCGCTACCGGCGCCATGTCGCTGGGTTCGATCTCGACCGAAGCCCACGCCACCCTGGCGATCGCCATGAACCGTATCGGCGGCAAGTCGAACACGGGCGAAGGCGGCGAAGATCCGGTGCGCTACTCGAACGAACTGAAGGGCATCCCGATCAAGGTCGGCTCTTCCATGTCCACCGTGCTGGGCAAGGAACAAGTCATGGTCGACATTCCGCTGCAGGAAGGTGATTCGCTGCGTTCGCGCATCAAGCAGGTCGCTTCCGGCCGCTTTGGCGTGACGGCGGAATACTTGAACTCCGCAGACCAGATCCAGATCAAGATGGCGCAGGGCGCCAAGCCGGGTGAAGGCGGCCAGCTGCCGGGCCACAAGGTGTCCGAGTACATTGCGCAGCTGCGTTTCTCGGTGCCGGGCGTGGGTCTGATCTCGCCGCCGCCGCACCACGATATTTACTCGATCGAAGACCTGGCGCAGCTGATCCACGATCTGAAGAACGTGAATCCGCGTGCTTCGATCTCGGTCAAGCTGGTGTCGGAAGTGGGTATCGGTACCGTGGCTGCGGGTGTGTCGAAAGCGAAAGCGGACCACATCGTGGTGGCCGGCCATGACGGCGGCACCGGCGCTTCGCCGCTGTCCTCGATCAAGCACGCTGGTACGCCGTGGGAGCTGGGCCTGGCTGAAACCCAGCAGACCCTGGTGCTGAACGGCCTGCGTGGCCGCGTCCGTGTGCAGGCCGACGGACAGATGCGTACCGGCCGCGACGTGGTGATTGCCGCCCTGCTGGGCGCTGACGAAGTCGGTTTCGCCACCGCGCCGCTGGTGGTGGAAGGCTGCATCATGATGCGCAAGTGCCACCTGAACACCTGCCCGGTGGGCGTTGCGACCCAGGACCCGGTGCTGCGCGCCAAGTTCCAGGGCAAGCCGGAGCACGTGGTGAACTACTTCTTCTTCGTCGCGGAAGAAGCGCGCCAGATCATGGCTCAGCTGGGTATCCGTACCTTCGACGAGCTGATTGGCCGCGCCGACCTGCTGGACAAGTCGAAAGCCATCGGCCACTGGAAGGCCCAGGGTCTGGACTTCAGCAACATCTTCTACCTGCCGAAAGTGGACGCTGGCCTGGCTATCTACCACAACGAGGAACAGGACCACGGCCTGGATAAGGCTCTGGACCACAAGCTGATCGCACAAGCCAAAGCGGCGCTGGAAAAGGGCGAACGCGTGTCCTTCATCTCGCCGGTACGCAATGTCAACCGCACCGTGGGCACCATGCTGTCCGGTGAAGTGGCGAAGCGCTACGGCCACGCCGGCCTGCCGGACGACACCATCCACATCCAGCTGCAAGGCACGGCCGGCCAGTCGGCAGGCGCTTTCCTGGCACAGGGCATCACCCTGGACCTGGTGGGCGAGGGCAACGACTACGTGGGCAAGGGCCTGTCGGGCGGCCGCATCATCGTGCGTCCGAACACCGAATTCCGCGGCTGGGCAGTCAACAACATCATCATTGGCAACACCGTGATGTATGGCGCGATTTCCGGTGAAGCTTTCTTCAACGGCGTGGCAGGCGAGCGCTTCGCTGTGCGTAACTCCGGCGCCACCGCAGTGGTGGAAGGCCTGGGCGATCACGGCTGCGAATACATGACCGGCGGTACCGTGGTCGTGCTGGGCGCCACCGGCCGCAACTTCGCGGCGGGCATGTCGGGTGGTATCGCCTACGTGTACGACCCGGACGGCGATTTCAATCGCAAATGCAATATGTCCATGGTCAGCCTGGAAGCGGTGCTGCCGGCTTCCGAGCAGGCGGTCGACAAGTCGACCTGGCACAGCCAGCACCGCAACGGCGAAGCCGAGGCGGACGAAACCATCCTGAAGCGCCTGATCGAGCGCCACTTCAAGCACACGGGCAGCACCCGCGCCCGCCTGTTGCTGGACAACTGGGCCGAGAGCCGTGGCAAGTTCGTCAAAGTGTTCCCGAGCGAGTACAAGCGCGCCCTGGTGGAAATGGCAGATAACGCCGCGATTGAAGCGGAAACCCAGGCGATTGCCGCTTAAAGGCACGGCGGGTCTATGACCCGCCCTACGCGATGCCAACATGCTGCTCGGAATGTAGGGCGGATCATTGATCCGCCGAATGAAAGGATACAAACGTGGGAAAAATCACCGGTTTCATGGAATTCCAGCGCCAGGACGAGAGCTATCACGCTCCCGAGGCGCGTCTGAAAAATTACAAAGAGTTCGTGCTGACGCTGACGAACGACCAGGCCAAGATCCAGGGCGCACGCTGCATGGATTGCGGTATCCCGTTCTGCAATTCGGGCTGCCCGGTCAACAACATCATCCCGGACTGGAACGACCTGGTGTACCGCGGCCACTACCGCGAAGCGCTGAACGTTCTGCATTCGACCAATAACTTCCCGGAATGGACCGGCCGCATCTGCCCGGCGCCGTGCGAGGCTGCCTGCACCCTGGGCATCAATAATGATCCGGTGGGCATCAAGTCCATCGAACACAAGATCATTGACGAAGGCTGGGAGCACGGCTGGGTTGTGCCGGAGCCTTCGGAAACCAGGACCGGCAAGAAGGTGGCCGTGGTCGGTTCCGGCCCTGCCGGCCTGGCCGCTGCCCAACAGCTGGCGCGCGTTGGCCACGACGTGACCGTGTTCGAGAAGTCGGATCGTCTGGGCGGCCTGCTGCGCTACGGCATCCCTGACTTCAAGATGGAGAAGTTCCATATTGACCGCCGTATCGAGCAGATGCAGGCAGAAGGCGTGAAGTTCCGCACTTCCACCCTGATCGGCAAAGATTTCCCGGCGACTGTCAACAACTGGGCCAAGGAAACCATCTTCCCGGAAGACCTGGAAGGTGAATTCGACGCCATCGTCATGGCGGGGGGCGCCGAAGCGCCGCGCGATTTGCCGGTGCCGGGCCGGGAGCTGAAGGGCATCCATTTCGCGATGGACTTCCTGCCGCAGCAGAACAAGATCAACGCCGGCGACAAGGTGAAAGACCAGATCAAGGCCAACGGCAAGCACGTGGTGGTGATCGGCGGCGGCGATACCGGTTCCGACTGCGTGGGCACCTCCAACCGCCACGGCGCAGCCAGCGTGACCCAGTTCGAACTGATGCCAATGCCGCCGGAGCAGGAAAACAAGCCGATGGTCTGGCCGTACTGGCCAACCAAGCTGCGCACCTCTTCCTCCCACGAGGAAGGCTGCGAGCGCGACTGGGCGGTGGCCACCAAGCGCTTCGAAGGCAAGGGCGGCAAGGTTGAAAAGCTGATCGCCTGCCGCGTCGAATGGAAGGACGGCAAGATGACCGAGGTGCCGAACTCCGAGTTCGAGATCAAGGCCGACCTGGTGCTGCTGGCCATGGGCTTCGTTTCTCCGGTGGCGCAAGTGCTGGATGCTTTCGGCGTCGACAAGGACGCCCGCGGCAACGCGCGCGCCACCACCGACGGTGAGCGTTGCTACCACACCAGCAAGCCAGGCATCTTCGCCGCCGGCGACATGCGCCGCGGCCAGTCCCTGGTCGTGTGGGCGATCCGCGAAGGCCGCCAATGCGCGAAGGCGGTGGACGAGTACCTGATGGGCTCCTCCGTCCTGCCGCGCTGATCTTGCGCGGGGTCAAGCGCACAGTCCCGTGCGCTTGACCTTTCTTCTCTCCGGCGTAGACTGGCCTCCACGACATCGCGATGGAGGCCATGATGGGTAGCCCGCAGCAGTCCGAAGATCAGCGCGCCGAACGGCTCGCCCGGTTGGAAGCGAATGTCGAGATTCTTCTTGAGCAGGGGCGGGAAAACCGGGAAGAGCACCGCAATCTCGTCGATCAGATTATCAAAATCCGCACTACCGACTTCCGTATCCTGGTTGGCCTCCTGATTAGCGGCGATCTCGCCATTCTCGGCCTGATGTACCGCGCCTTAGGCTGATGCTGCCATGCAGCAGCCCAACAGCCGTTTCCAAATGTAAATTGCTGACTTGCGGGTTATTAGTGTTGTATCATTCACCTCTTTAAAGTTGCCATATTGCCAGTGAAAAAGCGGTCCTCAGCAGAGGTAACCGTTTCTGAACTACAATATGGTGTTAATAATAAAAGAGTGTGATCAGTGTCTAACCTTGTCGAAATCCGCGATTTGCACTTCTCTTATGGGAAGCGTGCGATCCTGTCCGGCCTCCGTATGGACTTCCCGCGCGGGAAGGTGGTGGCGGTCATGGGCGGCTCCGGCAGCGGCAAGACCACGGTGCTGCGCCTGATCGGCGGCCAGCTGCGTCCGCAAAAAGGCGGCGTGAATGTGGACGGCCAGATCGTTCACCAGCTGAAAACCAAGGAATTGTATTTGCTGCGCCGCAAGATGGGCATGCTGTTCCAGCACGGCGCGCTGTTCACTGACCTCACTGTTTACGAGAACGTCGCCTTCCCGCTGCGCGAGCATACCGACCTGAGCGAAGAACTGATCCGCGACCTGGTCCTGATGAAGCTGCACGCGGTTGGCCTGCGCAATGCCGCGCCGCTCAAGCCCGCCGAGATTTCCGGCGGTATGGCGCGCCGCGTGGCCCTGGCGCGTTCGATCGCCCTGGACCCGGAACTGATCATGTACGACGAGCCCTTCGCCGGCCTCGACCCGATCTCCATGGGCGTGACCGCCAACCTGATCCGCAACCTGAACGACGCGCTCGGCTCGACCACCATCCTGGTGTCGCACGACGTGAAAGAGTCCTTCATGATCGCGGACTATGTGTACTTCCTGTCGCAGGGCAAGATCGTCGCCCACGGCACCCCACAAGAAATGATGGTTTCGACCGATCCATATGTAAAACAGTTCGTCCATGCCGAAACGGACGGACCCGTGCCCTTCCACTATCCGGGCAAATCGCTGGCCGATGACCTGGGCCTGGGAGCACGCCGATGATGCGCAGTTTCCTGACTTCGGTCGGCGGCGGCGCCCGCGACTATGTGGAAAGCGTCGGCTTTGCCGCGCGCACCTTCTTTACCATGATCGGCTTGTCGCCCGGCATCCTGCGCCGTCCGCGCCTGCTGGTGGAGCAGCTCCACATTATCGGTAACTATTCGCTGCTGATCATCACGCTGTCCGGCCTGTTCGTCGGCATGGTGCTGGGCCTGCAGGGTTATTACACGCTGAATAAATATGGCGCCTCCGAGTCGCTGGGCCTGCTGGTGGCCCTCGGCCTGACCCGTGAACTGGGTCCGGTGATTACTGCCCTGCTGTTCGCCGGCCGCGCCGGTACCTCGCTGACTGCGGAAATCGGCCTGATGAAGGCGGGCGAGCAGCTGTCCGCGATGGAAATGATGGCCGTCAACCCGATCCAGCGCGTGCTGGCGCCCCGCTTCTGGGCCGGCGCCATTTCCGTGCCCCTGCTGGCCTCGATCTTCAGCGCCGTGGGCATCCTGGGCGGCTGGCTGGTCGGCGTGCAGCTGATCGGCGTGGACGAGGGTGCTTTCTGGTCGCAGATGCAGGGCGGCGTGGATGTATGGAAAGACATCTTCAACGGATTCGTGAAAAGCGTGGTGTTCGGCATTGCCATCACGTTCATTGCGCTGTACCAGGGCTATGAAGCCAACCCGACGCCGGAAGACGTGTCCGGCGCAACTACCCGCACCGTGGTCATCTCCTCGCTGATGATCTGGTGGCTCGACTTCATGCTGACTGCCCTGATGTTCAGCAAGTAATAAGAAGATAGGAATAACTATGCAACGTAAATCTCTCGATATCTGGGTCGGTCTCTTCATCGTGATCGGCGCCGCCGCGCTGATGTTCCTGGCCCTGAAGGCCGGCAATATGGGCTCGATCTCCTTCAACAAGACTTACCAGATCTCGGCCAAGTTCGACAACATCGGCAGCCTGCGTCCGCAAGCGGCGGTTAAGGCATCCGGCGTGGTGGTGGGCCGCGTAGCCAGCATCGGCTTTGACGACAAGCAATACAAAGCCGTGGTCACCATGAATATGGATGAAGATTTCAAGTTCCCGAAAGACAGCTCGGCCAAGATCCTGACCGCCGGCCTGCTCGGTGAGCAATACGTCGGCATCGAAGCCGGCGGCGACGAGAAAAACCTGGTAGCCGGCGACAAAATTGCCCGCACCCAGTCCGCAACCGTGCTGGAAGACCTGATCAATCAGTTCATCTACAGCAAGGCTGCCGAAGGAAAGGATTCGAAATAATGAGCAAGTTCCGCACTGTCGCCCTGACCCTGGCTGCCTCCGCCACGCTGGCGGGCTGCGCCGGTCCCAACCCGCGCGACCCGTATGAAGGTTTCAACCGTGCCATGTTCAGTTTCAATGACACGGTCGACACCTATGCCCTGAAGCCCGCCGCCACCGCCTACAAGAGGGTGACGCCAAGCTTCGTGCAGACCGGTGTTGGCAATTTCTTCGGCAACCTGCAGGACGTGTGGACCGCTGCCAATAACCTGCTGCAAGGCAAGATCGGCGACGGCATGTCGGACGTGATGCGCGTTGGCATCAACTCCACCTTCGGCCTGCTGGGCGTGCTGGACATCGCCTCCGAAGCCGGCCTGCAGAAACACAAGGAAGACCTGGGCCAGACCCTGGGCTGGTATGGCATGCCGTCCGGCCCTTATCTGGTGCTGCCGCTGCTGGGGCCATCCACCGTGCGTGACGCTGCAGCGCTGCCGGTCGATTTCAAGGCCGACCCATGGCAATACAAAGAACCTGTCAACGTAAGGAACATCGGCACCGTTGTTCGTGTCGTGGATCAGCGCGCGTCCCTGCTGGATGCATCGACCCTCCTGGAAGATGCCGCCCTGGACCGTTATGAATTCATCCGCGACGGCTGGATGCAGCGCCGCCAGAGCCAGGTCTTCGATGGTGAAGACGGCCCGCGCGGCGGCAAAAAGCCGGAACAGCAACCGGAGCAGGATGACGCAGCGCCGCCGGCCAAACCGCCGGCAGCGGAGCAGCAGGACGCGGCTGAGGCACCAGTGCAGGCTATAATGCCGGCACCGGCTGCTGAGAAAAATGCCAGCCTGTGATCCTGCGGTACAACTTACATAGGTAAAACATATGAAATTGATCAAGCAAATCATCGTCCTCGCCATCGCAGCCACCGCTGCCGGCGCTTACGCTGCGCCTGCCACGACCGTTGCTGCCCAGACCTCGGCCACCGCCGCGCCGGTCGCCAACGAGGCGCCGGATGCCCTGATCAAGCGTATCAGCGGCGAAGTGCTGGATACCGCCAAGAACGACAAGGAAATCCAGGCCGGCAACCAGAAGCGCATCATGGACCTGGTCGAGACCAAGATCCTGCCTTACGTCGATTTCCAGCGCATGACCTCGCTGGCCGCCGGCCGCTACTGGCGCGATGCGACGCCGGAACAGAAAAACCAGCTGTCGGCCGAGTTCCGCACCCTGCTGATCTTCACCTACTCGGGCGCCCTGTCCCAGGTGAAGAATGAAACCATCGACTTCAAGCCGCTGCGCGCCGACCCGTCGGACACCGAAGTGGAAGTGCGTTCCCAGGTCAACATGACCCGCGGCGAGCCGGTGGTGCTGAACTACCGCGTGGAAAAGACCCCAACCGGCTGGAAGATCTATGACATCAACGTGCTGGGCGCCTGGCTGGTGGAAGCCTACAAAGGCACTTTCGCGTCCGAGATCTCGAAAGGCGGCGTTGACGGCCTGATCAAGACTCTGCAAGCCAAGAACAAGACCCTGGCCAACAAGCCGCTGAAGACCGCAGGTAAGTAAATGTCCGACTCCGCTGTTGCACAGAACAAGTTGTCCCTGCAGTCGCTGACCGTGGCCAATGCCACGCAGGCGCTGGAGCAAGGCCTGGCCGCGCTGCGCGCCGGCGAGACCGTGTTCGATCTGAGCAATGTGACAACGGTGGATTCGGCAGCGGTATCCGTGATGCTGGCCTGGCAGCGCGCTGCGCTCCAGGCTGGTACTCATCTCGAATTGAAGAACCTTCCTCCCTCGCTGCGCAGCCTGACGCAGCTGTATGGTGTGTGCAACCTGGTCGCTCCTCCCAGCGACTGCGGCCCGGCGGTTTCGCCTGCGGCCGACCCGCATCATCATTGACCTCTGCCCCCCACCCCCCTGCCCGCTGTACCCGGTCCCGGCATCGCCGAACCAAAATTCCAATATAATTGACCGTTCCCGTCGCCAGTCGAGCCACGGGGTCCGCTTCCCCGGCCCGCAAAGCCGTCTTAGCAACGGTCACCGTTGTACCCCAAAAACTTAATAAGCAAGCATGACAGCAATTCAAATCAGCAATGTCGAGAAGCGCTACAAGTCGCTCCAGGCACTGGGCGGCGTGTCGCTGACGATCGAGGAGGGCGAGTTCTTCGGCCTGCTTGGCCCGAACGGCGCCGGCAAAACCACCCTGATATCCATCATCGCGGGCCTGATCCGGGCCGACGCGGGCGGTGTGAAAATCCACGGCCACGATGTGGTGACGGACTTCCGCGAAGCGCGCAAGAAGCTGGGCGTGGTCCCGCAGGAACTGGTGTTCGACCCGTTCTTCACGGTGCGCGAAACCCTGCGCCTGCAGTCCGGCTATTTCGGTCTTGGCAACAATGACAAGTGGATCGACGAGGTCATGGAAAACCTCGATCTGACCAAGAAGGCCGATACCAATATGCGCGCCCTGTCCGGCGGCATGAAGCGCCGCGTGCTGGTGGCGCAGGCGCTGGTGCACAAGCCGCCCGTCATCGTGCTGGACGAGCCGACCGCCGGTGTCGACGTGGAATTGCGCCAGACCCTGTGGAAATTCATCTCGCGCCTGAACCGCGAAGGCCACACCGTGGTGCTGACCACGCACTATCTGGAAGAGGCGCAAGCAATGTGCAAGCGCGTGGCCATGCTGCGCGCCGGCCAGGTGGTGGCGCTGGATTCGATGTCGAACCTGATCCGCCGCATCTCCGGCTCGCAGCTGGTGGTGCACGTGCAAAACGGCGGCTTGCCGCAGGATCTGACGCACCTGATCAGCCATCCGCCGGAAGGCAATAAGTACAGCCTGCGCATCAACGAATACTCGGAAGTGGAAAAAATCCTGGCGCGCCTGCGCGAAGCCGGCGCATCGATCGACGAGATGCAGCTGCAGCAGGCCGACCTGGAAGACGTCTTCCTGCAAATTATGGATGGAGCGGAAATCGCATGATCACCACCGGCTTCCGCACTCTCGTTTATAAAGAGACCCTGCGCTTCTACAAGGTCGCCACGCAAACCATCGCCGCGCCGATCCTGACGGCCATGCTGTACCTGCTGATCTTCGGCCACGTGCTGTCCGGCCGGGTCGAGGTGTACCCTGGCGTGAGCTACACCGCCTTCCTGATTCCGGGCCTGGTGATGATGAGCGTGCTGCAGAATTCCTTTGCGAATTCCTCGTCCTCGCTGATCCAGTCCAAGATCACGGGCAATCTGGTGTTCGTGCTGCTGACACCCCTGTCGCACTGGGAGATTTTCTCCGCCTACGTGCTCGCCTCCATGGTGCGCGGCATCACGGTGGGCCTGGGCGTGTTCGTGATTACCGCCTGGTTCGCGCACCTGAGCTTTACCGCGCCGCTGTGGATCATCGCCTTTGCCCTGCTGGGCGCGGCCATCCTCGGTACCATGGGCCTGATCGCCGGCATCTGGGCCGAGAAGTTCGACCAGCTGGCGGCGTTCCAGAACTTCCTGATCGTGCCGCTGACCTTCCTGGCCGGCGTGTTCTACTCGATTCATTCGCTGCCGGCATTCTGGCAGGGCGCGTCGCACCTGAACCCGTTCTTCTACATGATCGACGGTTTCCGCTACGGCTTCTTCGGCCAGTCCGACATCAATCCATGGATCAGCTTCTGCATCGTCGCCGCCTTCCTGGTGGTGCTGGCGCTGCTGGCCATCCGACTTCTGCGCAGCGGCTACCGCCTGCGCCACTGATTTACTGAGGAATCATCGTGACCACTACTCCTGAAGCAATCCACGGCTACATCGCCGCCGGCCTTGAATGCACCCACCTCGAAGTGGAGGGCGACGGCCAGCACTTCCAGGCCGTGATCGTGTCGCCTGCCTTCGCCGGCAAGCGCCCGATCCAGCGCCACCAGCTGGTGTATGCCGCGCTGGGCGACCGCATGCGCGAAGAGATCCACGCACTGTCGATGAAAACTCTGACTCCGGAAGAATTCCAAGGCTAATATGGACAAACTCCTCATCACCGGCGGCAAGCGCCTGGTTGGCGACATCCAGATTTCCGGCGCCAAGAACGCCGCCCTGCCCATCCTGTGCGCGGGCCTGCTGACGGCGGGCGACCTGGAACTGTCCAACGTGCCGAACCTGCACGATGTGGCCACCATGCTCAAGCTGCTGCGCCAGACCGGCCTGTCCGTCGAACAGAACGGCGACAAGGTCGTGCTGAACGGTTCCAAGATCGACAAATACGAAGCGCCGTATGAGCTGGTGAAAACCATGCGCGCCTCCATCCTGGTGCTGGGTCCCCTGCTGGCGCGCTTCGGCGAAGCCAAGGTTTCCCTGCCGGGCGGCTGCGCCATCGGCTCGCGTCCGGTGGATCAGCACATCAAGGGTCTGCAGGCACTGGGCGCCGACATCAGCATCGACGGCGGCTACATCTACGCCAAGTGCAAGAAGCTGAAGGGCGCGCGCATCGTTACCGACATGATCACCGTGACCGGCACCGAGAACCTGCTGATGGCCGCTACGCTGGCCGAAGGCGAAACCGTGCTGGAAAACGCCGCCCGCGAACCGGAAGTGACCGACCTGGCAAACATGCTGGTCGCCATGGGCGCGAAGATCGAAGGCATCGGCACCGACCGCCTGGTGATCCAGGGCGTGCCGGCGCTGAACGGCGCGAAGCATGAAGTGATTTCCGACCGCATCGAAGCGGCGACCTTTCTGTGCGCCGTGGCGGCCACCGGTGGCGACATCACCATCCGCAATACCCGCACCGACATCTTCGACGTGGCGCTGGATAAGCTGCGCGAGATGGGCGTCAAGCTGACCGTGGGCGACAAGTGGATTCGCGCCCAGATGGACCAGCGTCCGAATCCGGTATCCTTCCGTACTACCGAATACCCTGGTTTCCCGACCGATATGCAGGCCCAGTTCATGGCAGTCAACCTGATCGCCAAGGGCAGCAGCAAGGTCACCGAAACCATTTTTGAAAACCGCTTCATGCACGTGCAGGAGATGAACCGACTCGGTTCCAGGATCTCCATCGACGGCAACACGGCTTATATCGAAGGCGTGGACCAGCTGATCGGCGCTCCCGTGATGGCAACCGACTTGCGCGCATCCGCTTCGCTGGTGATCGCAGGCCTGGCAGCCAAGGGCGAAACTCTGGTCGACCGTATCTACCACCTGGACCGGGGCTATGACCGCATGGAAGTGAAACTGTCCGCCGTTGGCGCCAATATCACCCGAATCAAGTAAAGACATCATGAACACGTCCACCAGCCAGGCCAACCCGAACGGGTTGATCCTGGCGCTGTCGAAAGGCCGCATTTTCGAAGACACCTTGCCGCTGCTGGCGGCGGCAGGCATCACCGTGTCCGAGAATCCGGAAAAATCCCGCAAACTGATCCTGCCTACGAACGATCCGGACATCCGCGTCCTGATCGTGCGTGCCACCGACGTGCCGACCTATGTGCAGCATGGCGCAGCCGATTTCGGCGTGGCGGGCAAGGACGTGCTGTATGAGCACGGCGGCGAAGGCCTGTACCAGCCGGTGGACCTGAACATCGCCCAGTGCCGCATGTCGGTGGCGGTAAAGGCGGGCTTCGATTACGAGACGGCAGTGCGCCAGGGCGCGCGCCTGCGCGTGGCCACCAAGTTCACCCAGATGGCGCGCGAACACTTCGCCAAGAAGGGTGTGCACGTCGACCTGATCAAGCTGTACGGCTCGATGGAGCTGGCGCCGCTGGTTGGCCTGTCGGACGCCATCGTCGACCTGGTGAGCACCGGTTCCACGCTGCGCGCCAACAACTTGGTGGAAGTGGAAGAGATCATGGATATCTCTTCGCGCCTGGTGGTGAACCAGGCCGCGCTGAAGCTGAAGCGCGCCCGCCTGCAACCGATTATCGAAGCTTTTGAGCGCGCCTCCGCGACCCGGCCATGATTCGCAAACTCGACTCCACCCAAGACGATTTCCAGGAAGCGCTGGATGCGCTGCTGGCCTTCGAAGCCGAAACTGATGACGCCATCGAAGGCGCGGTCGGCAAGATCATCGCCGACGTGCGTGCGCGCGGCGATGAAGCAGTGCTCGAATACACCAATAAATTCGACCGCATGAACGCGGCGTCCATGGCCGATTTCGATATCGCCCAGCCGGAACTCGATGCGGCACTGGCCGCGCTGCCGGAGAAGCAGCGCGCGGCACTGCAGGTCGCCGCGGAGCGCGTGCGCGCCTTCCACGAGCGCCAGAAGCAGGAACTGCAAGGCTTCACCTACACCGAAGCCGACGGCACCATCCTCGGCCAGCGCATTACGCCGCTGGACCGCGTGGGCATTTACGTCCCCGGTGGCAAGGCTGCCTACCCATCGTCGGTGCTGATGAACGCCGTGCCGGCAAAAGTCGCGGGCGTGCAGGAAATCATCATGGTGGTGCCGACGCCGGATGGGGTGAAGAACCAGATGGTGCTGGCGGCTGCTGCCATCGCGGGCGTAACGCGCGTGATCGGCATCGGCGGCGCACAGGCCGTGGCCGCACTGGCCTACGGCACCGAAACCATCAAGGCCGTGGACAAGATCGTTGGTCCGGGCAATGCCTTCGTTGCCGCCGCCAAGCGCCGCGTGTTCGGCACCGTAGGCATCGACATGATTGCCGGTCCGTCCGAAATCCTGGTGCTGTGCGACGGCAGCACCGATCCTGACTGGGTCGCGATGGACCTGTTCTCGCAGGCCGAGCATGACGAGCTGGCGCAAGCCATCCTGCTGTGCCCTGATGCGGACTACATCGCCAAGGTCGAAGCCAGCATCGCCAAACTGCTGCCGACCATGCCGCGCAAGGCCGTCATCGAAACTTCGCTGAAGGACCGCGGCGCGCTGGTGAAAGTGCGCGATATGGACGAAGCCTGCTCCATCGCCAACTTCATCGCTGCCGAGCACCTGGAAATCTCGTCCGAGAATCCCCAGCAGTGGGCGGACAAGATCCGCCACGCGGGCGCCATGTTCCTGGGCCGCTTCTCGTCGGAATCGCTGGGCGACTATTGCTGCGGCCCGAACCACGTGCTGCCGACGTCGCGCACCGCGCGCTTCTCGTCGCCGCTGGGCGTCTATGATTTCCAGAAGCGCTCGTCCGTGATCCAGGTCAGCGAAGCCGGCGCGCAAACGCTGGGCAAGGTGGCGGCCGAACTGGCATATGGCGAAGGCTTGCAGGCACACGCCCGTAGCGCAGAACTGCGAATCAAATGAGTGAATGGATTAACCAGGTCTTCTGCGAAGACGCGCTGGAAGGACTGGCGCGTATTCCGGATGGCAGCATCGACCTGATCCTGACCGATCCGCCCTACAACCTGGGCAAGGATTACGGCAACGCCTCGGACCAGCAAACGGTAGATGAATACCTGGCCTGGACCGAGCGCTGGATTGACGCCGCCCTGCCCAAGCTGAAGCCGAACGGCAGCCTGTACATCTTCCTGACCTGGCGTTATTCGCCGGAGATTTTCGTCATGCTGAAAAAGCGCATGACGATGATGAACGAGATTATCTGGGACCGCCGCGTGCCCTCCATGGGCGGCAGTACCCGCAGTTTCTCATCGGTGCACGACACCATCGGTTTCTTCGTGCGCCGCAAGGATTACTTCTTCGACCTCGACGCCGTGCGCATCCCTTACGACGCCGAAACGAAGAAAGCCCGTTCGCGCTCGATCTTCATCGGTGCGAAATGGCTGGAAGTGGGCTACAACCCGAAAGACATGTGGAGCGTGTCGCGCCTGCACCGGGAGCACTCGGAGCGCGTCGACCACCCCACGCAAAAACCACTCGAAATTATCGAACGCATGATCAAGGCATCCTGTCCGCAAAACGGTGTGGTGCTTGACCTGTTCATGGGCAGCGGCACTACCGCTGTAGCAGCGAAACGCTGCGAACGCAATTTCGTCGGCTTCGAACTGAACCCCGACTATTGCCGCATCATTCAACAACGGCTTGCTGAACTTGAAGCGCCGCCGCCGCCCAAACGAAAGAAATTAGCCTTACAGGAGTAATGCAAGATGTCCCTCGACAGCCTGATCGCCAACACCATCCGTGATGATGTGCGCAAAGACCACATCTACCACGTGCCCGATGCCAGCGGCTTTGTGAAGCTGGATGCGATGGAGAACCCGTACGAGCTGCCGAAGCATCTGCATCATGAACTGGCACAGCGCCTGGCTGACGTTGCCCTCAACCGCTACCCAGTGGCCAGCTATGCCACGCTCAAGCAGCGCATCTGCGCCAGGCTGGGCGTACCGGCCGGCTACGATGTCATGCTGGGCAATGGCTCCGATGAGCTGATCGCCATCATGGCGCAAGCCTGCGCGCATCAGGACCGCCGCGCAGTGATGCTGGCGCCGGTGCCTTCTTTCGTGATGTTCCAGCGCTCCGCCATGATTGCGGGCATGGACTTCGTTGGCGTGCCGCTGAAAGACGATCTCACGCTCGACCTGCCGGCCATGCTGGCGGCGATCGCCGAGCACAAGCCATCCCTGGTCTTCCTGGCCTACCCGAACAACCCGACCGGCAACCTGTTCAACGAGGACGAGATGGTGCAGATCATCCGCGCCCTCGGCGATACGGGCCTGTGCGTGGTGGACGAAGCCTACGAGCCCTTCGCACAGAAGAGCTTTATGGCCCGCCTGCCGGAGTTCGATAATCTGATCGTCATGCGTACCTTGTCCAAGCTGGGCCTGGCCGGCATTCGCCTGGGCTATATGTCCTGCGCGCCTGCCGTGCTGGAACAGTTCGACAAGATCCGTCCACCTTATAACGTCAATGTCCTGAGCCAGGCCGCGGCGGAATTCTGCCTCGATAACCTGGAGGTGCTGAACGAGCAAGCGGCCCTGCTGCGTGCAGAACGCAGCAAGCTGGCGCAAGCGCTGGCAGAATTGCCGGGAGTAAAGGTTTTCCCGTCTGCGGCGAACTTCATTCTGATTCGTGTTCCGAATTCCGATGATGCCCACGCGAAACTGCTCTCCCGCAAGGTATTGATTAAAAATGTGGGTAGAATGCACAATGTGCTGGCAAGCTGCCTGCGCATTACGGTCAGTACGCCGGAAGAAAACGCAATCATGCTTGACGGCCTGAAGGCCGCTCTGGCAGCCTGACACAAACCGTAAGAGTCTTTTCATGAACCGCACCGCAGAAATCACGCGCAACACCAGCGAGACCCAGGTCCGCGTGGCCATCAACCTCGACGGCACTGGCGTTCAAAAGCTGAACACCGGCGTTCCTTTCCTCGACCACATGCTGGACCAGATCGCGCGCCATGGCCTGTTCGATCTCGACATCGAAGCCACCGGCGACGTCCACATCGACAACCATCACACGGTGGAAGACGTGGGCATCACGCTGGGCATGGCAGTGGCCAAGGCCATCGGCGACAAAAAGGGCATCCGCCGCTACGGCCATGCCTATGTGCCGCTGGATGAAGCGCTGTCGCGCGTGGTGATCGACTTCTCCGGCCGTCCCGGCATCGAGTACCACATTCCATTTACCCGCGCCATGATCGGCGGCTTCGACGTGGACCTGACCCTGGAATTCTTCCGTGGCTTCGTCAACCACGCCCTGGTGACCCTGCACATCGACAACCTGCGCGGCACCAATGCCCACCATCAGTGCGAAACCGTGTTCAAAGCCTTCGGCCGCGCCCTGCGCATGGCTGTGGAGCTCGACCCGCGCGCGGCCGGCACCATCCCATCCACCAAAGGAAGCCTGTAACCTCCACTACACGGCTCACCAAAATGAAAAAGATCGTAGTAGTTGATTACGGCATGGGCAATCTGCGCTCGGTGGCGCAAGCCCTGCGCGCGGTCGCGCCGGAAGACGATATCCGCATTTCCGGCCAGCCGGGCGATATCGACAGCGCCGACCGCATCGTGCTGCCCGGCCAGGGCGCCATGCGCGACTGCATGCGCAGCCTGAATGAATCCGGCGTGCGCGATGCGCTGCTGCGCGCCGCCGCGTCCAAACCCATGATGGGCGTGTGCGTGGGCGAGCAGATGCTGCTCGACGTCAGCGAGGAAGGCAATACGCCGGGCCTCGGCCTGCTGCCGGGCAAAGTCGTGCGCTTCCAGCTGGAAGGCCGCACGCAAGACGACGGCTCACGCTTCAAAGTGCCGCAGATGGGCTGGAACCGCGTGCAGCAGAAGGTGCCGCACGCGATGTGGAAAGACATCCCGGACAACGCCTGGTTCTACTTCGTCCACAGCTATTACGCGCAGCCGGAAAACGCGGCGCACAGCGTGGGCGAAACGCAGTACGGCGACGCCTTCTGCTGCGCCGTTGCACGCGACAATATCTTCGCGACCCAGTTCCACCCGGAGAAGAGTGCGGCCACCGGCCTGCAGCTCTACAAGAATTTCGTTCACTGGAACCCTTAACCCAAAAAGACCAAAATCATGTTGCTCATTCCTGCTATCGACCTCAAGGACGGTCACTGCGTTCGCCTGAAACAAGGCGATATGGAACTTGCTACTGTGTTCTCCGAAGATCCCGCCGAGATGGCGCGTCATTGGCTGAAACAAGGCGCGCGCCGCTTGCATCTGGTCGATCTGAACGGCGCCTTTGCCGGCAAGCCGAAGAACGAAGGTGCGGTCAAATCCATCCTGCAAGCAGTCCGCGACTATGCGGAAGAAAATGAGATCGATGAAATCCCCGTCCAGCTGGGCGGCGGCATCCGCGATCTCGACACCATCGAACGTTACCTGGACGATGGCATCAGCTACATCATCATCGGCACTGCCGCCGTGAAGAGCCCCGGCTTCCTGCACGACGCCTGCGGCGCCTTCCCTGGCCACATCATCGTGGGCCTGGACGCCAAGGACGGCAAGGTCGCGACCGACGGCTGGAGCAAGATGTCCGGCCACGAAGTGATCGACCTGGCGCAGAAGTTCGAACAGTACGGCGTGGAATCCATCGTCTACACCGACATCGGCCGCGATGGCATGATGGGCGGTGTGAACATCGAAGCCACCGTGCGCCTGGCGCAGGCCGTGCGTATTCCGATCATCGCATCGGGCGGCGTGCACACCATCAAGGACGTGGAAGACCTGTGCGCGGTGCAGGACGAAGGCATCGAAGGCGTGATCTGCGGCCGTTCGATTTACGAAGGCACGCTGAACCTGACCACGGCGCAGGAGCGCGCCGATGAACTGTCGGGCGATCTCGAAGAAGAGTAATCCCATGCTGGCAAAACGCATCATCCCCTGCCTGGACGTGACCAATGGCCGCGTCGTCAAAGGCGTCAACTTCACCGAGCTGCGCGACGCCGGCGACCCCGTGGAAATCGCGCGCCGCTACGACGAGCAGGGCGCCGACGAACTGACCTTCCTCGACATCACGGCCTCCAGCGACAACCGTGGCCTGATCCTGGACATCATCGAAGCCGTGGCTTCACAAGTCTTCATCCCGCTGACCGTGGGCGGCGGCGTGCGCCAGGTGGAAGATGTGCGCCGCCTGCTGAACGCGGGCGCGGACAAGATCAGCCTGAACACCTCGGCGGTGAGCAATCCGCAGCTGGTGTACGAAGCCTCGCAGAAGCACGGCAGCCAGTGCATCGTGGTGGCGATCGACGCCAAGCAGGTATCGCCGGGCAAATGGGAAGTGTTCACCCATGGCGGCCGCAATGCCACCGGTCTTGATGCCATCGAGTGGGCGAAGAAAATGGAAGCGCTGGGCGCAGGCGAACTCCTGCTGACCAGCATGGATCGCGACGGCACCAAGTCAGGTTTCGACCTGGCGCTGACCCGTGCCGTCAGCGACGCCGTCAACGTACCGGTTATCGCATCCGGTGGTGTGGGCGGTTTGCAGGATCTGGCCGACGGCGTCAAGCTGGGCCATGCTGACGCCGTGCTGGCCGCCAGCATTTTCCACTATGGCCAGCACACGGTGCAGGAAGCCAAGCGCTTTATGGCGGCGCAAGGCATTCCCATGCGCCTGGATTGAAATCGGGGAAAAGAGAATGGCAAACGGAACCGCAGCGCAGATCGCGAAAGCCAAATGGCTGAATCGCGTGAAATGGGACGAACACGGCCTGGTGCCGGTGATCGCCCAGGAAGACGGCAGCAACGATGTGCTGATGTTCGCATGGATGAATCGCGATGCGCTCTACAAGACCGTGGAGCTGGGCGAGGCGGTGTATTGGAGCCGCTCGCGCAAGAAGCTGTGGCACAAGGGCGAAGAATCCGGCCACGTGCAGAAGGTGAAAGAGATTCGCCTCGATTGCGATGAAGACGTGGTGCTGCTGAAGATTGCCCAGGAAGGCGACATCGCCTGCCACACGGGCCGTCACAGCTGCTTCTTCAACAAATTCGAAGACGGCGACTGGAAGGCCGTCGAGCCGGTGCTGAAAGATCCGGACGAAATCTACACGGAAGCGAAGAAATGACGACTGTACTGGACCGCGTGGCGGCCACCATCGAATCGCGCAAGGGCGGCGATCCGTCGAGCTCTTATGTCGCCAAGCTGTTCAGCAAGGGCGACGACGCCATCCTGAAAAAGATCGGCGAGGAAGCTACCGAGACCGTGATGGCGGCCAAGGATGCCCGCGTCAGCGGCGATGCCTCCAAAGTGCTGTACGAAACGGCCGATCTGTGGTTCCATTCGATGGTTCTGCTGGCCCAGTTCGGCCTCACGCCGCAGCAGGTGCTCGATGAGCTGGCGCGGCGCGAAGGCTTGTCCGGCCTGGACGAAAAAGCCGCCCGCAAGGAATAAGAGGAGACTACGTTGGAAAACTGCCTGTTCTGCAAAATCGCAGCGAAACAGATTCCTGCATCCGTGGTGCATGAAGACGACGACCTGATGGTGTTCAAGGACATCAATCCGGCGGCCCCTGTGCACCTGCTGATCATCCCGAAAACGCACATCTCGACCATGTCCGACTGCACGCCGGAACACGCGCCACTGCTGGGCAAGATGATGTCCCTGGTGCCGAAGCTGGCTGCCGAGCACAATATTTCGGTGACCTATGATGAGCAGGGCCAGCCTACGCGCGGCTTCAAGTTCCTGATCAACAGCGGGCCTGACGGCGGACAGGAGGTGTACCATCTGCACATGCACCTGTATGGTGGACCTCGTCCGTGGCGCGGCATGCGAACTTGATAAAAAATCATTACAGGCACATGACAGGCGCGCTTCGCGTATACTGTGTGAATTAACGCTTTTTTAGGGGCAACAAAATGGGTTCTATGAGCATTTGGCACTGGCTGATCGTCCTGGTGGTGGTCATGCTGGTATTCGGCACCAAGAAGCTGGGCAATATCGGCTCGGACCTGGGCAAAGCCGTCAAAGGCTTCAAGGATGGCGTGAAGGGCGACGAGGATGACAAGCCAGCCCAGCCAGCTCCGCCTCCAGCGCAGGTGACCGACAAGGGCACCATCGAAGTGGAAGCCAAGGAAAAGACCAAGCAGTAAAGCATTCTGATGATCGATCTCGGTCTTTCCAAACTCGCCATTATCGGGGCAGTGGCCCTGGTCGTGATCGGTCCTGAAAAGCTGCCCAAGGTAGCGCGCATGGCCGGCACGCTGTATGGCCGCGCGCAGCGCTATCTGCAGGAAGTGAAATCCGAAGTCAGCCGCGAAATCGAGCTGGAAGAGCTGAAGAACCTGCAAAAGCAGGCCACTGAAGCGGCCAGCACCTTCAAGGCTGATGTGGAAAACTCCATCGCCGCCAATATGGCCGAGGTCGAGGACGCCCTGCGCGTCGACCATCAGCACGAACCGGCCGTCAGCACGGCTACTACCGACGATTTGTCGCGCAAGGCCAAGGAATTCCGCCGCAAGCGCCTGGTGCGCACCTCCGCCGTACCGCTGTGGTACAAGCAGCGCAATGGTGGACGCATGCATGTGGTGTCCGGCGCGGCGCGCGTGGCGCGTTTCCGTCCGCGCAGCGGCAAACCACCAGCATCGTTCTACTAAATGAGCCAACAAGAACCGGTCGAAGAAACCTTCATCAGCCACCTGATCGAACTGCGCGACCGCCTGGTCAAGGCCAGCATCGGCATCCTGATCGTGACCGCGGCGCTGATGATCTGGCCCGGCCCTTCCCACATCTACGATCTCATCGCCGCGCCGATGATCAACTCCCTGCCGACCGGCTCGAAGATGATCGCAACGGGCGTGATCTCGCCATTCCTGGTGCCGATGAAGGTCACCCTGCTGCTGGGCTTTATCGGCGCGCTGCCCTGGGTGCTGTACCAGATGTGGGCTTTCGTGGCGCCCGGCCTGTACGCGCATGAAAAGCGCCTGGTGGCGCCGCTGGTGATTGCGTCTTCGCTGTTGTTCATTGTGGGCGTGGCCTTCTGCTACTTCCTGGTATTCGGCCGCGTCTTCCACTTCATCTCCGAATTCTCGCCCACTTCGATTGCGGTGACGCCGGATATCGAGAACTACCTCGACTTCGTGATGTCCATGTGCCTGGCCTTCGGCTGCGCCTTCGAAGTGCCGGTGGTGGTGGTGGTCCTGGTGCGCATGGGCCTGGTGTCGGTGGCCAAGCTGAAGGAATGGCGCGGCTATGTGATCGTCGGCGCCTTCGTGATTGCCGCCATCGTCACCCCGCCCGACATCGTCAGCCAGTTCTCCCTGGCCATCCCGATGTGGCTGCTGTTCGAAATCGGCGTGCTGCTATCCCCGGTCTTCGTCAAGGCCACCCAGGCGCCGTCCGAAGAAAACACCTGAAAAAAAAAGCGCCCCGCGGGGCGCTTTTTTCTTTTACTGCATCAGCTCTTTGATCACCCGCACAGGGGCGCTGCCGTAGCTGAGGAACTGCTCGTGGAATTGCTTGAGCGAGAACTTGCTGCCCAGCGCGGCGCGGCGCTGTTCGCGCAGATCCATGATTTCGGAATAGCCGCTGAAATAGCTGGTCAGCTGAACGGAGGTCAGCTGCACGCGGCGCCATTTCTCGGCCGCTTCCGCAGGCGTCTGGAAGGCTTGCTTGGTCAGCAGGTCGATGGCCTGCTCCTGCGTCATGCCCAGCACGTGCACGCTGTAGTCCAGGATGGTGTTGGTCACGCTGCGCAGGTTCCACTTCGAGTACATCAGCCACATCTCAGGCTCGTTGTTGCCATAGCCTGACTCCAGCATCATGCGCTCGGCGTAGACCGCCCAGCCTTCCACCATCGCCCCATTGCCGAAGATCGATTTCACGATGGAGGGCGAACGGTTCGCATACACCAGCTGTGCATAGTGGCCCGGAATCGCCTCATGCATATTGAGGACTTGCAGAATCCAGTTGTTGTACTCGCGCAGCGTGCTTTCCGCCTGCTCCGGCGTGGCGTCGTCCAGCGGCGTCACGTTGTAGTAGGTGCGGTCCTGCGGACGGTATGGACCAGGCGCCTCGATGCTGGCCCCAGCCACGCCGCGCTGGTAGGCCGGCGTTTCGCGCACGATCAATGGCTTCTTCGAATCGAGCGTCAGCAGGTCATGCGAGACCACCCAGTCCTGCAGCACCGGAATCTCGCGGCGGATTTCAGGGAAGAACTCGGCCGGCGTCACGTGATTGGACGACAGCTTGTCGATCATCATGCCGATCTTCACGCTGCGGTCGGCAGGTTTCGGCGTATCGGCCAGGTACTTCGGCCACAGTTCGTCCGAGATGCGGTCCATATTCGACAGCAGCTGCTCGCGCGTAGCCAGCGCCTTCTGGTAAGTCTGTTCCGCCGTGCTGCCGGACTGGATGTCGAAGCCAAACTTGGCCTCATACAGCTCCTTGCCGATGCGGAAGGAGCGCGCATTGCCTGCCGTCTCCAGCTGCTTATCCAGCTCGCCCAGCCAGGCTGCATAGCCTTCCACCGCAGTCTTGGCGGCTGCGATACGCTGCTTGAACAGTTCCTTCTCATTGGCGGTGAGGATGGACGCCTGCGCTTCCTTGTCCAGGTCCGCCAGCACCGACAGCACGCCCGGCGCCTGGTCGATGGCCAGGCGCGTGTGTTCGCGGGTCGGATTATTGATGCTGTTGCGTGCCGCGTCGTAGTAAGCCGGCACGCCCGCGATGCGCTTCAGCAGCGTGCGCAGACGCTGCGGCTTGGCCGCGTATTCCGTGTTCAGAATGAAGTCGATCGGGCTGGCGATGTTGTAGCTGGCCGGATTCCACTCGAATTCACGGAAGGTGGTCAGGTACCAGCGGTCGCTATTCAGCTTGTTGATCAGCAGGCCCAGGTCGGTGCGCTGCTTGGGCGACAGCTGCTTCGCATCCACAGCGCCGAATTTGCCCAGCCATTCGTCGATAAACGCCAGCTGCTTGTCGCGCGTTGGCTGGTCGGGAATGGTCAGCATGGCTGCCGTGTCGTACTTGCCGGCGCCGATGGCCGACTCCGGATCGATGCGCCACAGAGCGTTGAGGAAGAGATTAGCCTGGGCGTCGAAGTTCTTGTCCTGGCGGCGTTCCGGCGTCAGCGGCTTGGCCGCAACGGCGGTCGTGGCGGTCGCGGCGGCGGCGCCGGCTGCGGCGGCCTTGCCCTTGCCTTTGGACTTGCCCTTGCTCTTCGACGATTTCGAGGACGACGACTTTTTACTTGCGCTGGCCGTGGTTTTGGCCTTGCTGGACGGCTTCTTTGCTGCCTCGGCTGGCGCGAATGCCAGGGACAGCATCATCGCCGCCAGGGCGATCTTGGTCTTGATCATATTGTTTCAGCTTTCTGAAAGTGCAGCCTGCGAGATTATCACAAGCCGAGCTGGATTCGGGCCTCGGCCGGACTCATCCGTGCGCCCTGTTCCGCCGCCTCCGGCGGCAGCCAGTCGGGGAATGGCGTCTCGTGGTTCACGTGCTTGCCGGATGCCGTGTGTTCCTGCGTTACGCGCACAATAGCCGCCGCCGGCAGCTCGGGCGCGACAGCAGCCAGCGCTGGCCACAGACGGCGGTGCACCATGGTGAGTTTGTTTTGCAGCAGGCGGCAAACCAGGATGTCGGCGTGGTCGTTCAGTGCATCCAGCACGGCGAAAATTTGCTTGCCTTTGGCATGGCCCCACCAGCTGCCCTTGATGGGTTCACCGGCGATGGCATCGGTCAGACGTGGCGCGGGTCCTTGTGCGGACACCAGCACCACGCCGTGTTCGCGCACGAATTCAAGCGCTTGTTGAGTATTCATGCCGGGATAATCGCATGGAATCCCGGCCGTGGCGAGCGATCAGTAGAGGCCCATCCGGTTACCGCGGTCCACCGAAGCGTAGCGGTCGAGGATGGTGGCGACGAGCATGCCCTGGCGTTTGTCTTCCAGGCGTACGCTCAGAAGGCAGCTGCTGCGCTGCTGTGGCCTGCGCAGCTCGGACTGGTCGGACTGGCGGTTGCGCCACGACGGCGTCGGCGTGTTCGACAAATCCACGATGAAGTTGCCCTGCACGGGGCCGCCGTCATCCTCACGCGAGGACAGGCGCACGGCGCGCGAATCGACGCCAGCGGCCAGCAGGGCCTCACGCGCCTGTTCGGCGACCGAAAGATTGTCGAAGACGCGCAGAAGTGTATCAACCATGATATTGCTCCTTGAGAGCTTACATCTTCATCATAGTCCGGCTGCGCAAAACGTGCCGCACGCTGTATTTATGGGCGGCGCAGCCCCTCGTTCAGCATGGCGAGCATGTCCTCGGCCGTCATGCGCGCGGCCGTATCGCTGCCGTCGAGCAGGCTATCCGCCAGTTCGCGCTTGTGCGCATGCAGATCGACAATGCCTTCTTCGATGGTGTGGCGTGCCACCAGGCGATAGATGGTTACCGGGCGTAGTTGACCCATGCGGTGCGCGCGGTCGGAGGCCTGGTCTTCCACCGCCGGGTTCCACCACGGGTCCATGTGGATGACATAGTCGGCGGCGGTCAGGTTGATGCCGACGCCGCCGGCCTTCAGGCTGATCAGGAACAGATCGCCCTCGCCGGCCTGGAAGGCGTCCACTGCCTGCTTGCGCTGGGCCATCGGCGTGGAGCCGTCGAGGTATTGATAGCGGATGCCTTTGCGCTCCAGCTGCTCGCGGATCAGCGTCAGATGATCGACGAACTGGCTGAACACCAGCACTTTGTGGCGATTTTCCAGCAGCCCGTCCACCAGATGGGAGAACGCGGCCAGTTTGCTGCTCTGGAGTTTAAGACTGGGCGCCACAAGGTTCGGATTGCAGCAGGCGCGGCGCAGCTTCATGATCTCGGCCAGGATGGCGATGGATTTCTTGTCCACCGGGACGTCGATCGCCGCCAGCTTTTCCAGCGCTTCGCGGCGCAGCGATTCATACAGCGCGGTTTCTTCCGCCGACAAATCCACTTCCAGCGTGATTTCGGTACGCGCCGGCAGCTCGGTCAGCACCTGCGCTTTGGTGCGGCGCAGGACGAAAGGTCCGATCAGGCGGCGCAGGCGATTGCGAGCGCCCACTTCGGCACGATGATCCTGCTGGCGCTCGATCGGTCCCGCAAAGCGCAGGTTGAACTGTTCGTGGCTGCCCAGCAGGCCCGGATTGATGAAGCGGAACAGGTTCCACAACTCGCCCAGATGATTTTCCAGCGGTGTGCCGGTGGCCACCAGGCGGAAGTCGCCCTGCAGCGCCATCACGGCCTGGGAGCGCTTGGTGGCGGCATTCTTGATGGCCTGGGCTTCGTCCAGCACGATGGTATGCCAGTGCCGTTTGGTGAAGCGTTCGGATTCCAGCTGCAGCAGGCCGTAGCTGGTGACGATGAGATCAAACGGCCCGGCGTTTTCGAGCATCGCTTCGCGGTCGCCGGTGCCGTACAGCTTCACGTTCAGCGTGGGCGCAAAGCGCGCCGCTTCCGCCACCCAGTTCAGGCAGACGGAGGTTGGCGCAACGACCAGCGTTGGCCCTTGCGGTGCGCGCAGCAGGATCAGAGCCAGCGCCTGCAGCGTCTTGCCCAGGCCCATATCGTCGGCCAGACAGGCGCCGACGCCCCAATGCGCCAGGCGCGCCAGCCATTCGAAGCCTTCGCGCTGGTAGTCGCGCAGCTCGGCCTGCAAGGTGCTTGGCAGCTGCGGCGTATAGGCGGCGGTGGACTCGATGCGGGCCAGATGCTCTTTCCACATGCGGTCCGCTTCCAGAATGCCGACGTCGGACGCCAGTTCTTCCAGCACAAAGGCCGCCAGGCGGTGCACCTTCATGCCCGCGTCATCGTCTTCGCCGTAAGACGCCAGCTCTTGCAAGCGGCGGTGCAGTTCTTCCGACAACGCCAGGAATTGCTGATCGCCCAGTTCGATGAAGCGGCTCTTGTTGGCGCGGATCAGTTCCAGCAGCGAACGCAGGTCCATCACGCGCTCTTCATCGATCTGCAACTGGCCGCTGGCGGCAAACCAATCCTTCTTGCTCTTGATGTTGAGCTTGAGCTGTTTGGTGTAGACCGGCTTCGTGACGCGGAAGGTTTCCCCCTCCGGCCAGGCGATCACCACATTGTCCTGTTCCTGCAGTTCGGCCAGCAATTGCAGCGCGAGCGCGGGCTGGCCCAGCAGCCATTCGCCGTGATCCTGCTCGCCCTGTTCCAGCGCATCGCATTTCAGGATCAGCTGGCGCTCTGCATCGCGTTCGCCAGCCAGATTGCGGCGCGCCTGGATCGAGCGGCCACCAACATCGGCAATCACGCTTTCCGCGCCGGAACCGGGTGCGTAGTACGGCCCTGCATCGGGCAGCGGACGCACCTGGACCTGCATCTTCAGGCCCTGCTGGTAAGGCAGCAGATGCACGTGCAGGCGGCTGTCGGCATCGACCTGCTCGGCGTTGACGGCGCCCGCGCCGATATCCGACTGCACCGTCACGATGGAAGATACCGCGCCAATCGCCTGCAGCACCTGCTCTTCCGCATGCAGCGGCACGCTCAGGCCGTCGCCGACGATGGCGGCAATGCGGCGGTGCTCGTCGCTGATACTGACCACGCGCAGGCGGTTCGGCGCTTCCTTCATGATGATGACGCTGGCGTTTGGGTCGGTAATCGCTGGCTGCAGGGTGAGATGCAGCTTGCCGTTCTGCTGGCGGATCAGCAGCTCCGGTTCGCCGCCCTGCAATTCGACGCGCACGTCCGGCGCATCCATCCAGTAGATGTGCGGGTGGCCGACCAGGGCCAGCGCCGCTTGTTCAGTGTCGATGTCGTAGCGCAGGCTCGACCCGTAGGCCTGCCGCGCCGGGGAAATCGTACTGCTGATGCGCACATCCTGCGGTGTCAGATAGTCCAGTTGCGCAGCTTCTTCGCGCAGCCGCTTCAGTGCCATGGGACGGCCCTTGCCCCATTGGCCGCGTACATCGCGCTTCTGCTCGCGCGGCTCGACTTCCGAAATGCCGTGGCGTGCGCCCAGGCTGATGACCCATACCAGCCGCGTTTCGCCGCCGGCGTCCGGCACGCCCTGCTGCAGATTGATCAGGGCAGTCAGCTGGCGTTGCCAGGCTTCCTGCCGTTCGAACCAGGTCGCCAGATCCGGCAACCCAAGCTTCTCGCGCAAGGCGGCGGCAGCGGCCATCGCACTTTCGTCGCCGAGGTGGCCCAGCAGGCTTTGCGCCTGTGCGGCGATGAGCATGAAGCCTGCCGACTCCGCGTTCTGCACCAGATCCTGCAATTCGGCCCGGCGCTGCTTCAGCTGCGGTAGCGCGAGCCAGTAATACAGCAGCGACTGGAACATTTGCGCCTGCATCGGCGTTTCCCAGCTGCGAGACAGTACGATGTCGGCCTGCATGGTGCCGGCGCGGATCTGGCGCAGCATGCTTAGTTGCTGGTAGACCGCGCTGTCCGGATTGTGCTGGGCGTGCACGGCCAGCTCCAGATAACTTTCTGCCGCCTTCAGGTGTTTGGCCTCGCCCGCGCGCAGCAATGCCACCACGTAGAGATGGCCGCCCATGCCCTGGAACAGATGCTTGCGTTTGCCGGATTCGCGGCGGATCGCCTTCAGTGCTGCTTCAAAGCCCGCCAGTGCCGCGCCCGCAGCGTTTGCATCGCTGCGCAGCAGCGTGACCACGCTGGAGAAGAACTGCGCCAGCGCGCCTTCCACGCCTTCCAGGTAGCGCGCCGCATCGGCAAGCTGCCCGCACAGAATCGCATGCTCGGCCAGTGCCAGGCGCAGCGCCGGGCTGACGATATGGTCGCCGGCGATACGGCGCTGGAAATGACGCTCCGCATAACCGCGCACCAGCGGCGCCAGGGCCGGTTCGCGCTGGGTGTGCTGGAGCAGCAGCATCAGCACATCGTCCTGCAGCAGCGGATGCACCAGCAGCAGCATGCCGGTTTCGAACGGACGCGTGAAGATGTCGACAATCGGATGCAGTTGCGCCGCCTCGTAGCACACCATGCAGGCCTGTAGCAGCGGCATCACTTCCTGCGGCGGACGTCCACGCAGCAGCGCCATACGCAGGCGCGCCACGCCGTGGCGGTAGCTGCGCGGCTCGTAATTGCCGTTCCAGCTCTGGCGCATCGGGTTGAGCGACTCGTGCGCGATGCACAGATCGTCCAGCAGATGCGCGCCAATCGCGGCGCGGATGGCAGGCCAGCGCAGCTTCGTGTTGCAGACATAGCCGCGCGCCGTCACCACGCTGGCGAAGGCCAGGCGTTCCAGCTTGATCAGGGGATCATCCAGCGATGTCACCGTGAACGGCTGGCCGTTCACATCGTTAACGCCAGCCTTGTTCAACTGATCGAGAATCGCCGTACGGCCGACGGGATCGCCCATCAAGGCCAGTAGGGCGAGAATCATCTTCTCGGGGAGTTCGAGCGCGTCGAACTCCGCCAGCAGCGCATCGCTCATCAGAAATTATCGATCACCACAGGCGGCGCGGCATCAGCCACCGGCAGGCCGAAGATGCGCTGATAGAAATACAGTTCGGATTCCAGCGTACGCACGATGTTCTCGGCCTTGCGGAAACCGTGGCCTTCGCCTTCCAGCGGGACATACGCCACCGGCACGCCGCGCTGCATCAGCGCATCCACCATCATCTCGGACTGCTGCGGCGGCACGACTTTGTCGTCCAGGCCCTGGAAGAAGATCATGGGGCGCGACAGGCGCTGCGTGTGATTGATCGGCGAACGCTGGGCATACAGCGCTTCGGCGGCGGGCTGCGGCGCGATCAGGTATTCGTTGTAGTGCGATTCGAATTTGTGCGAATCCTGGTCCAGGCCCTTGAGGTCGGACACACCGTAGTAGCTGGCGCCCGCCTTGAACACATCGTGGAAGGTCAGCGCGCACAGCGTCGTCAGGCCGCCCGCGCTGCCGCCGCGCACGATCAGACGTTCGCCATCCGCCAGGCCGCTGGCGACGAGATGGCGCGCACCGGCGATGCAATCCTCCACATCGACGATGCCCCACTGGCCTTTCAGCGCGTCGCGGTATGCGCGGCCAAAACCGGTGCTGCCGCCGTAGTTCACGTCCAGCACGCCGAAGCCGCGGCTGGTCCAGTATTGCGTGGCCAGTTTCAGCGTGCTGGCCGCCATGCCGGTCGGGCCGCCGTGGCTGATCACGATCACCGGCGGATTGCTGCCCGCTGGCGCCTGCACATCCTTATTACGCGGCGGGTAGAAGAAGGCATGCGCCGTGCGGCCATTTACGCTCGGGTAGCTGATGCTGTCGGGGATAGACAGGTAGCCCACGTCCGGCAGGGAGGCAATCGAGCGCTCCAGCACTTGCAGCTCGCCGCTGGCCAGATCGATGCGCGCGATTTCGGCGGCGATGGTCGGGCTTCCCGCCAGCAGCACGGCGAAACCGTCGCCCACTTTCAGTTCCCGGATTTCCTGATACGGCACGGCGATCGGCGTCAGCACGCCATCGCGCAGGCGCGCCAGCTTGCTGACGCCTTTTTCGATATAGGTGCAGACAATTTCACCAGCGGGTGTGAAGCCGTACATCGCATTGCCGAAGGTCCAATGCGGCGAGCCGAATTCGGCTTCCATTGGATACAGTGCTTCGGCGCCGGAAGGGCCCAGATGGTAGAGATTCCACCAGCCGCTGCGATCCGATACAAAATGCAGCACGCCCGCAGGCGACCATTCCGGCTGGCAGATCGATTCATCCACGCCGCCCGCCACGCGGCGCGGCGCACCCAGCGAACCGTCGGCATGCACGTCCGCCAGCCACAGTTCCGTGCCCTGCCACGGCATGCGCGGATGATCCCAGCTAAGCCAGGCCAGTTGGCGGCCGTCCGGCGACAGGCGCGGCGAAGAATAGAAATCATCGCCCAGGGCGAGCACGTTCTCGCCGCCGTCGAAACCCACCGCGCAAATCGTGTTCACCGGCTGCGCATGCGAGCCTTCGTCTTCCGGATGCTGTTCGCGCACGGCGATCAGGCGCTGGCGCTTCGCATCGACCACGAAATCGGCATAGCGCTGGCGTCCCAGGGCAGTGACCGGCTGCGGCGCGTTCGCGCCATCCTTGCGGTACAGGCGGTTATCCGCGAAATGCGAGAAGAACACCGACTCGCCGGCGACCGTGTAGGCGCCGCCGCCGTATTCGTGCACGCGGCTGCGGACATTGAAGGGCATCGGCGTCTGCTCGTCGACCGCGTTGCCGCGGCGGCGCATCAGCGTGTTGCGGCCCGCTTCCGCGGCGCGGCCGGCCAGCCAGTAAATGTCATTTCCGCTCAGGACGATCGAAGACAGCGGTGTTGCACCAGCGGCAACCAGGTCGGCGCTGATCGGAGATGGCCAGGCGCCAAAAGGCGCGGTAATCGGATTGGTCATGGCTGGACTGGGTCAAGGCAAGAATCGGGGCAAGGATGCGATAATAGCTTTTTTCTTCCCGCTTTTGATTGTCTTTCATGCCACAATTTGCCCCGCTCCAGAACGACACCTTCCTGCGTGCGCTGCTGCGCCAACCGACCGACTACACGCCGGTCTGGCTGATGCGCCAGGCGGGGCGATATCTGCCTGAATACCGGGCGACGCGCCAGAAAGCCGGTTCCTTCATGGGCCTGGCCACCAATCCCGACCTGGCGACCGAAGTGACGATGCAGCCAATCGACCGCTACCCGCTGGATGCGGCCATCCTGTTCTCCGACATCCTGACGGTGCCGGACGCCATGGGGCTGGGCCTGCATTTCGTCGAAGGCGAAGGTCCGAAATTCGAGCGTCCGCTGAAGACGGAAGAAGAAGTGAAAGCCCTGCGTGTGCCTGAACCGGGCTCGCTGGACTATGTATTCAAGGCCGTCACCCAGATCCGTACCGAGCTGAATGGCCGCGTGCCCCTGATCGGCTTCTCCGGCAGCCCATGGACCCTGGCCTGCTATATGGTCGAAGGCGAAGGCTCCCGTGAGTTCCACACCATCAAAAAGATGATGTACAGCCGTCCGGACCTGATGCACCACATCCTGGACACCAACGCGCGCGCGGTCGCCGAATATCTGAACGCCCAGATCGACGCCGGCGCCCAGGCGGTGATGATTTTCGATTCCTGGGGCGGTGCGCTGGCCGATGGCGCCTACCAACAGTTCAGCCTGAGCTATATGCAAAAAGTGGTGTCCCTGCTGAAACGTGAAGTGGATGGCGTGAAGATTCCCGCCATCGTGTTCACCAAGGGCGGTGGCCACTGGGCCGAAGAAATCGCCGCTATCGGCGCCGATGCCATGGGTCTGGATTGGACCGCCAACCTGGGCAAGATCCGCGCCCTGGTGGGCCATAAGATGGCTTTGCAGGGCAATATCGACCCGGCCGTCCTGTTTGCCAACCCGGACCAGATCCGCGCGGAAGCCGTGCGCACCCTGGAGTCGTTTGGCAAGCATAATACCGGCCACGTCTTCAACCTGGGCCACGGCATTTCTCAGTTCACGCCGCCGGAATCCGTCTCGGTGCTGGTGGAAACGGTCCATAGCCATAGCCGGGCAATGCGCGCGGCTTGATGTAGTTTGGCTTCAAAAGAGGCGCGTTTCCTCTGGAGCGCGCCTTTTTTCATGGTTGACGCCGGTTAGTGTGGACTGACTTATGCACAAAAATTTCTGCTGCGGAAATATGAGGCAGCACTTGCAAGCATGCTGTGAGCATATATCTAAGTGATTGATTTTTAAAGGCTATTTTGATGCCGTTTTTGTCAACGTTTAGGCGCGTGTAAGGCTTATCCATAGGGAGAAGTTGTATTGTTGAGTCATTCTCCACAAAGTTATCCCCAGATTCTGTGGAAAAAAGCGAAAAATACTTAGTAAACCGGCACTTAGTAGGAATTTGTAGGAATTGTCTGAGCACCATGTTGCGGTGCATGATATTTTTGTAAGTTTCTGTGGTTACGGTTTGTTGCGGAAACGCAAACGTTAGTGTTTCCCCATAGGTACAATGTCCGGCGGCCGGAGCAGGGGTTTTCCACCGTTCGCGGCGCAGAAAAAGCTTGATTTCACCGAAAATCTGGTCCCTAAATACTGGACTTATGCACAGCACGAGGAAAAATATGCGGTTTTTTGCTCTCCTAGGAGGGCATTTCCAAGTGACTGTTTTTAAAGGGAAAAATCTTCAGCTTTTGGGCCTGTTTGAGTGGATATCAAGTTGATGGTTACCGCTTGCATGGAATCAAGACTCCATTTTCCACAAAGTTATCCCCAGAATCTGTGGATAGTTAAAGAATCGATCAGCAAAGGCCCGGATGGCGCACTGTATTCTTAGAATCGCCCTCGATACACCGCTCAATGCAGTGTTCGATTACCGCTGGATTTGCGAACAATCGGAGGTACCGTTTGTAGGACAATTGGCAATGGTCCCATTTGGGCGCCGTGAAGTTGTCGGCCTCATTGTCGCTGTATTACAGGAGACGGATGTCCCCGCCGAGAAGCTGAAAGACGCCCTGGCCGTGCGCACCCAACTGGCGCCGCTGTCGGCGCAATGGCTGGCGCTGGCGGGTTTTGCTGCCGAGTATTACCAGCGTCCGCTGGGCGAAGTAGCCCTGCCGGGCCTGCCCAAGAACCTGCGCGTGCTGACTACGGTGGCTTTGGACCGCGCAATCAAGAAGCTGGCCAAGCTCGATGACGCCCACGATGGCACGCCAGCCGCCGCGCCCGTATTGAATCCAGCTCAGCAGGAAGCCGCCGATGCGATCGGTGGCGCGCAGGGGTTTGCGCCCTTTCTGCTCTACGGCGTCACGGGCAGCGGCAAGACCGAGGTCTATCTGCAAGCCTGTGCACAAGTGCTGGCGCGCGAGCCGCAGGGGCAGATTCTGATCCTGGTCCCGGAAATCAATCTCACGCCTCAACTGGAAGGCAATATCCGCGCACGCTTCCCTGGCGTGATGCTGTCCACTTTGCACAGCAGTCTGTCGGAAGGCGAGCGCATGCTGCATTGGCTGGCGGCGCACGAAGGCAAGGCGCGCATTATTCTCGGCACGCGGCTGTCGATCCTCGCCTCGCTGCCGCAGTTGAAGCTGATCGTCATCGACGAGGAACACGATCCTTCATATAAACAGCAGGAAGGCTTGCGCTACTCGGCGCGCGACCTGGCCGTGTGGCGCGCGCACCAGCTGAAGATTCCCGTGGTGCTGGGCTCGGCCACGCCGTCGCTGGAAACCTGGCACCACGCGCTGGCAGGCCGCTACCGCAAGCTGGAATTGCGCGAGCGCGCCGTGCAGCAGGCCGTGCTGCCGACCGTGAAGCTGATCGACACTGCGCGCGACCGCGGCCGCGACGGCATCAGCGCCAACCTGATTGACGCCATCCGCCAGCGCATGGCCAAGGGCGAGCAATCATTGCTGTTTCTGAACCGGCGCGGCTACTCGCCGGTGATCTGCTGCGAGTCCTGCGGCTGGGTGAGCGAGTGCAAGCGCTGCACCTCCTTCATGGTGCTGCACAAGCCGGAGTTCCGCCTGCGCTGCCACCATTGCAGCCTGGAGATGCGTATCCCGCGCCATTGCCCGACCTGCGGCAATGTCGACCTGCAGCCGCTGGGGCGCGGCACGCAGCGCGTAGAGGAAGGTTTGCAGGCACTGTTCCCCGAAGCGCGCATTCTGCGCATCGACGCCGACAGCACGCGCCGCAAAGGCAGTGCGCAGGAAGCTTTCGACAGCGTGCACCGCGGCGATGTGGATATCCTGATCGGCACGCAGATGGTCGCCAAGGGACACGACTTCAAGAAGCTCACGCTGGTGGGCATTCTGAATCCCGACACGGCTTTGTTCTCGCAGGACTACCGCGCCAGCGAGCGCCTGTTCGCGCAGTTGATGCAGGTGGCGGGGCGCGCCGGCCGCGCAGGCGGCAACACCAGCGAGGTGATGATTCAGACCGCGTACCGCCAGCATCCGCTGTATGCCGCGGTGGTCAGTCACGACTATGACCGCTTTGCGACCTCGCTGCTGGCTGAACGCGAACAGGCGGGACTGCCGCCCTATCTGTACCAGGCCATGCTGCGCGCGGAAGCGTCTGAGCTGGCGGTGGCGATTGAATTCCTGAAGACTGCGCGCGACCTGGTGCAGCATGACGGCATCACCATCAACGATCCGATCCCGATGAGCATGACCCGCGTGCACAATGTGGACCGCGCCCAGCTGCTGGTCGAATCGCCATCGCGCCCGGCCTTACAGGCTTTCCTGAAAGAGTGGATGCATGCGCTGCGCGAAATGAAGACCCGCGCCAAGTGGACGCTGGAAGTGGACCCGGTCGATATTTAAGCCTGCACCAGATACTTGCGCGCCGTCGCCACCACCTGCTCGGACAGCGACTTGGTGAACGGCGTATCCAGTTCCCAGGCGTGCCAGTTCAGCTGCACGTCGATATAGCGGCCGGGCATCAGATCCACCAGTGCGCCTTGCGACAGGCCCTGCGCCGCCTGCAGATAAGGCAGCAGGCCATACGCCATGCCGCCGAACAGCAGATCGTTCAGCGCCGGCGACAGCGGCAGCGTGTGGTGCGGGAAGGGCCGCTGCACATTCAGTTCATTGCCGAGGAAGCGCGCCGTCAGCTCGCGGTTGTGCGTAACGGCGGGCGCCAGGGCCACCGCCTCCACCGACATGCCTTCGCCAAACCAGTGCCGGGCGAAGACGGGCGACGCCACGCACACATAGCGCATTCCACCGAGCGGCGTGGTACTGGCGCCGCTGGCCGCCAGACCGGGAGAATCCGCAGCCGCGGCAACACAGCCGAACACGCCGCCTTCGCGTACCAGATGCAGGGCGACGTCGCGTTCGGCGCATTCCACGTCCAGCTGGCAGCGCGGCGGCGACAGCAGGGGACGCAAAGCCAGAGGGAACCAGGTCGCCAGGCTGGCGGCATCCACCGCCACGGCGATTTCCGGCATGCTGACCTGGTTGCCCAGGTCGATGTCCAGCGCCGCCTCCATCAATTTGACGTTGCGGTAATGCGAGATCAGGCGCTGCCCCAGGCCGGTCGGCAAGGCGGGCGAGCCGCGGACGATCAATAGCCGTCCGGCCGCATCCTCCAGCGCCTTGATACGCTGGGATACGGCCGGCTGGCTGATGCCGAGCGCGGTGGCCGCCTTTTCGAAACTGCCCTGGCTGGCCACGGCATCCAGCACCGCCAGCGCGCGGTAGTCCAGATTTTCCATAAGTTGAGCTTATGCGAAGACGAAAAGATAAGTGATACTAATGCATCCCTGGCGTTCTGTCAGCGTCTTACCGCACAAAAGTGTAGGATGGCAAGAAAAGCTGGGGAGAAAAGACAATGGAAACCATTCGCTGCGACGTGGCGATCATCGGCGCCGGATCGGCGGGCCTGACCGCCTACCGCTCGGTGCATATGGCCGGCAAACATCCAATCCTGATCGAGGGCGGACCGTACGGCACCACTTGCGCCCGCGTCGGCTGCATGCCGAGCAAACTGCTGATCGCCGCGGCGGAAGCGGCGCACGCCGTCAAGGAAGCGCCGGGTTTTGGCGTTCATCCCGGCACCACCCGCATCGACGGCAAGGAAGTGATGGCGCGCGTGCGCAGTGAGCGCGACCGCTTTGTGGGCTTTGTGCTGAGCGGTATGGAGCGCATGCCGGAGGAGAACAAGCTGCGCGGCTATGCGCGCTTCATCGGTCCCAACCGCCTGCAAGTCGACCAGCACACCATCGTCGAAGCCAAAGGCATCGTCATCGCCACGGGTTCCACGCCGCAGATTCCCCCGGCGTGGGCCGCCGCAGGCGATCGTGTGATCACCAGCGATGCCGTGTTCGACTGGACCGATCTGCCGCGTTCCGTGGCCGTGGTGGGCACCGGCGTGATCGGCCTCGAACTGGGACAGGCCCTGCACCGCCTGGGTGTCCATGTCGTGGTCCTGGCGCGCGGCAGCAGCGTGGCCCAGCTCAGCGATCCGGCCGTGAAGGAAATCGCCGCCGCCGCGCTGCGCGAGGAAATGGACGTACGCTTCCACACCCAGGTATCCGCCGTCGAGCGCGTGGGCGATGGCGTGCGCGTCACGAGCCGCGACACCAGCGAGCGTGAAGTCAGCGAAGTCTTCGACTACCTGCTGGTGGCTACCGGCCGCAAACCGAACGTCGATCAGCTGAGCCTTGAACTGACCGGTATCGCGCTGGACGAACACGGCATCCCGCAGTACGACAGCAAGACCATGCAGTGCGGCGACAGCCATATCTTCATCGCTGGCGACGCCAATAACGAACTGCCCCTGCTGCCGGAGGCGGCCGACCAGGGCAAGATCGCCGGCGCCAACGCGGCAAGCTGGCCGGAAGTGAAGCCGGGTCTGCGCCGCACGCCCCTCATCATCGCCTTCACCGAACCGAATATCGCGACGGTGGGCGCCAGCTATGAGGAACTGTGCCGAACGCACAAGGGCAGCTTCGCGGTGGGCATGGTGTCTTTCGAAGACCAGGGCCGCAGCCGCGTCATGCGCCAGAACAAAGGCATGCTGCGCGTGTACGGCGAATACGGCAGCGGACGATTCCTCGGCGCCGAATCCATCGGCCCGCGCATGGAACACATCGGCCACCTGCTGTCATGGGCGCACCAGACGGAGATGACGGTGGAAAAGATGCTGGAGATGCCGTTCTACCATCCGGTGGTGGAAGAAGGCTTGCGGACAGCGCTGCGCGACCTCGCGCAGCAGCTGGAGAAGGCGCCCCCGCCGAAGCAGTCCTGCCCGGACTGCACGCCGGGGTGCTGATTAGCTAAACAATTAATTCAGCGAGTGGTCGAGGCGGCCCTGTTCGGCCAGCTCGCGCAGCACGCGGATCGTGTCGATGTCCGACTCCTGGTAGGCGGAGCGGCGGAAATCGTCGTACATGGCATTGGCCGCATCGGTGGCCGCGTCGTGCCCGTCGTCGTATTCGAAGCGCACGTAGAGGCGCTCCGGCTCAGGCATCTCGATGGTCATGGTCAGGCTGGACTTGCTGATGTCCTTCTGCGCCTCGACGTTGTAGCGCACGATGTAAGGGCGGTGCAGCTCCACCGTATCCTCGATCACCAGGTCGCCATAGCGCAGGCGGCGGCGGAAACCGCTTTCCTCGCGCTGGTCAATTTGCACCTCGTCCAGGTGGGGAACGAAGAGCTTGGGCGACTCCGCACGCAGCACCAGGCCGCGCCATAGCTGCTCATGGGTGATGGTGTCCATCAGCGGGTTGAGCGGGTCGTTCACTTCTATCAAATGTTCAAATTTCATAATACTTTGCCTGATGTTTTTTTCGGTCTGGTGTCACTATATTCTCCCGTGCGCCGAAATATCAACACTTGAGGCGTTACAATGGCCGGCTTGTTTCCCGATCCTTTCCTGTAGCAAATGTCCAAACCTCAGTTCGGCCTGAACGGCCCACAAAGCGAAGCCGTGCTCTATCTCGACGGTCCTGCCCTTGTGCTGGCGGGCGCGGGTTCGGGCAAAACACGCGTGATCACCCAGAAGATCACCCACATGATCGAGGACCGCGGCTACGATCCGCGCACGATTGCGGCACTGACCTTTACCAACAAGGCGGCGCTGGAAATGCAGGAACGCGTCGGCAAATTGCTCAAACAGCCAAAACAGGCCAAGCAGCTGACAGTGTGCACCTTTCACTCGCTGGGCGTGAAGATCCTGCGCCAGGAATGCAACCACCTGGGCCTGAAAGACCGCTTCTCCATCATGGACAGCGACGATTGCTACTCGCTGGTACAGGACCTGGCCATCACCACGGACAAGCAGCTGATCCGCGGCATCCAGAACGATATCTCGTTGTGGAAAAATGGCCTGGTGACGCCGGAAGATGCGCTGAAGCAGGCCCAGACCGAAGACGAGGCACAGTCCGCCCGCATTTACGGCAGCTATATCGCCACGCTGGCCGCCTATCAGGCAGTGGACTTCGATGATCTGATCCGCCTGCCCGTGGAGCTGTTCCGCAATCACCAGGACGTGCGCGACAAATGGCAGCGCCGCCTGCGCTACCTGATGATCGACGAATACCAGGACACCAACACCTGCCAGTACGAACTGGTGAAGCTGATGGTGACCGGCATCGGCAAGAAGCCCATGTTCACCGCGGTGGGCGACGACGACCAGGCAATCTACGGCTGGCGCGGCGCGACCATGGAGAATCTGAGCCTGCTGCAGGTGGACTTCCCCGACCTGAAGCTGATCAAGCTGGAACAGAACTACCGCTCCACCACGCGCATCCTGCAGGCGGCCAATGCGGTCATTCAGAACAACCCGAAGCTGTTCGAGAAGTCGCTGTGGTCCGAGCTGGGCCTGGGTGAGCCGATCAAGGTGCACGGCATGCCGAACGAGGAGCAGGAAGCCGACCAGGTGGCGATCATGATTTCTGCCGACCACTTCGAGCGCAAGAACAAATGGTCGGATTACGCGATTCTGTATCGCGGCAACCACCAGGCGCGCGTGATCGAACAGGCGCTGCGCAACCAGCGCATTCCCTATACGATCTCCGGCGGCCAGAGCTTCTTCGACAAAGCGGAGATCAAGGACATCATCGCTTACCTGCGCCTGCTGGCGAATCCGGATGACGATCCTGCCTTCATCCGCGCTGCGACCACGCCGCGCCGCGGCATCGGCCAGACCACGCTGGAAGCACTGGGCTCCTTCTCCGGCAAGTGGCAATGCTCGCTGTTCGAGGCAGTGTTCAAGGGCGGCGTGGAATCGGTACTGACCGACCGCCAGCTCGGTCCTCTGCGCGACTTCTGCAACTTCATGCTGGAGCTGGAATCGCGCGCCACGCGCCCAGGTCCGTCGGGCAGCGGCGACAACGCGGCGCAGGTGCTGGATGACCTGATGGAAGGCATGCACTACGAGCACTATCTGTACGACACCTTCGAGGAGCGCGCGGCGCAGGGCAAGTGGGACAACGTGCTCGATTTCGTCAACTGGCTGAAGGACCGCGGCCGGGGCGGCAAGGACCGCGATGGCGAAGAGAAGAACGTGCTGGAATTGACCCAGATGGTGGCGCTGATGTCCATGCTGGAAGGGAAGGACGAGGAGCCGGATGCGATCCGCATGTCGACGCTGCATGCATCGAAGGGGCTGGAGTATCCGCACGTATTCCTGGTCGGCGTGGAAGAAGGCATCCTGCCGCATAAGGGCGATCCGGATGCGCCGATCGAGCAGCTGGCGCAGCGCGTTGAGGAAGAACGGCGCCTGATGTATGTTGGCATCACGCGCGCGCAACGCACCTTGCAGCTCACCTGGTGCAAGAAGCGCAAGCGCGGCGGCGAGCATGTGCAGTGCGATATCTCGCGCTTTATCGCGGAGATGCAGCTCGATGTGGGCGATGCGCCTCCCAAGGAAGACGAAATCATTTCGCCGCGCGAGCGTCTGGCGCGCATGAAGGCGCTGCTGTCCGCACCAAAGGAACCCAAGCCGGCGTGAGCATGCTAGGATGAGCTCCCGTTGACTCGTTTCCGGAGGCTTTCATGTTTGCACGCCGCGCAATGCTCGTCGCCACACTGTTCGCCGCCCTGCCAGCTTTCGCTGCGGAGCATGCCACCAAACAGGAAGCTGAGGCCATGGTCAAGAAGGCCACGACTTACCTGAAAGCGAACGGGCACGATAAGGCCTTTGCCGAAATCAGCAACAAGCATGGCCAGTTCAATGACCGCGATTTGTATATCGTGGTTTATGGCCTGGATGGCGTGGTCCGCGCACACGGCGCCAACGGCAAGATGATCGGCAAGAACCTCATGGAACTGAAAGACATCGACGGCAAATACTTTGTCCGCGAACGCGTCGAGCTCGCGAAAAAGAAAGCGCCGTTCTGGCAGGACTACAAATTCACCAATCCTGTCAGCGGTTCGATCGAGCCCAAGACCATGTACTGCCAGCCTGAAGAAGACCTGATCGTCTGTGGCGGGGTCTACCTCAAGTAAGTTTGCGGCAGCTCAATCGTGCGCGCGCTGACGCGGGGAGATAATGGTCATCTCCCCGGAGGCGCCCATGACCAGCTTCGACGCCCACCAGTACGCCAAACGCCTCATCAAAGCCGGCACCCCGCCGGCCCAAGCCGACGTGCACGCCGACGCGCTTGGCCAAGTCGCGGACGAGGTCGCTATGATCGAGAAGCGCGCTGAGTCGCAGCGCTGCCAGGCAGAACGATTCGAGCAGCACATCACTGCACACGTTGACAAGTCGCTTTCCGAGTTCCGTGAATATGTGAACCGCCGTTTCAGCGAACAAGATGAAAAGATAGCCGCTATGAATATTGATCTCATTCAGAGAATTGAGGCAGCCAAGTGGGATGTCATCCGCTGGACATTCGGCATCGTGCTTGGAGCCGCATCACTGGAGACAGGCATAGTTGCAGCGCTGCTGCACTGGATGCGCTGACGAGTCCGGTAAAATGCCAGCTTTACCGTGCAGGAGCAAGCCGTGAGCAGCGAAGAACGTTTTGTCGACATCGAAATCAAGCTGGCGCATCAGGAAGACCTGGTGGAGTCGCTGAACCAGCGCGTCTACGAGCAGCAAAAGCAGATCGACAAGCTGGAAGCAATGCTGGCCGCCCTGGCCGAGCACGTGCGCACGAACATCCAGAGCAACCAGTCCCCCCTCAACGAGCGTCCACCTCACTACTAAGTACGCCACAGGCGCAAAGCTTCTTCCGCAATAATGTCCGGGTACTCTTCCTGGAAGAACAGCTTCCCGTCCGGCACCTCGCGGATGCCTTGCGAGCGGGGGAACAGGCCATCGAGATAGCGGGCGTCGGCCATGGTGAAGATGTTGTCGCTGCCGCCCCAGACCATGCGCACCGGGATCTGGCTGCGCTTCAGTGAAGCTTCAATCCCGGCCAACGGATTTGGCGTCAGCGCGAGATGGAAAGCGTGGTACTGCGTGCGGCGCAGCGGTGTGCTGACCAGCGGCGTCACGTAGTAGTCGATCGTGGCATCGGCCAGCGATGCGGGATTGTGGAAGACGGCAGCGCCGAAGGTGGCACGGGCTTTCTCGCGGTCGGTCAGCCAGACAGCCGTCATGTCGGCCAGCGTGCCGTCGCGGGCCATGTCCAGCACGGGCTTGATGGCGGCTGGCGGGCTGTTGGTCTCGACGTCGCAATTGGTCAGCATCACTGTGCGCACGCGCTCGGGATAGCGCACCATGAACAGTTGCGCGACTGCGCCGCCGCTGTCGCTGGCCACCAGGTCGGCGCGCTTTATTCCCAGCTTGTCCATCAACGCCGCCAGCATCTCCACCTGGTCGCCAGCTGCCAGCGGCTGCTGCTCGGGAACCTGCGAGTAGCCAAGGCCCATGAAATCCGGGGCGATGCAGCGGCGGTGCGCGGCGAGGCGTGCCATCGCGCCGCGCCATTGGTAGCCGTTCAGCGGTGCGCCGTGCAGGAACAGCGCTGCTTCGCCTTTGCCGCGTTCGACGTAAGCAATGCGGCCGAAGCTCAGGTCGGCAAAGCGGCGCGCTGCTGCGAATGCGGATGCTTCGACTGCCGCCGCTGCGGCAGCCGCCGTGGCCGACGTGCCAGCGCTGCGCGCTGCGCCCGCGGTGGGGGGCGTCGAAGCGCCTGCGGCGTTGCGGTCCGCTGCGCGTGCCGCAACGGTGAAGAACAGCGCCAGAGCGCCGCCGGCGCGCAAAAATTCCCTTCTTTCCATCTTCATCTCCATGATTGAATCGTGGAGACCATGCTAGCCAGCGCCCGAAATCGCGGCGAGCACAAACGGCCAGCGGTGAGCACAAAAAGATGATTAAATAGCACTCACCATGATCAGACCCGATTGCTATCCCGCTCCTGCCAAGGCCCAGCTATCGAGCGGCATGCCGCTGCTCGACGTGCTGACGTCGCCCGTGCCGGAGGGACGCTTCGACTCGCCAGTGGACGGCCGCCATGTGCTCTGCCTGCATCTCGGCAGCCCCGTGCCCGTGACCTGGCACGCCGGACGCTTCGAGCGGACGGGTGTGCGTCTGCATGGCCAGTTCTGCGTGGTCCCCGGCGGCTCCAGCACGCGCTGGACGCTCACCGCGCCCGCCACCTCCCTGCTGCTGCGCCTCTCGCCGGAACTGATGCAGGACCATCTCGACCCCGCCATTCACATCCGCGACCCGCAAATCGAGCGCATTGGCTGGATGATGCAAGCCGAAGAGCGCGATGGCCATCCCAGCGGACGTCTGTTTGCGGACAGCCTCGCCACCGCGCTCGGTGCGCGCCTGCTGGCGTTGCAAGGACAACCCGCTGCGCAGGAACCGGCGCGTGCGCTGCCCGCATGGCGTCTGAAGCAGGTGATCGAATACATCGAAGCCAACCTCGATCAGAACCTCACCCTGGCCGAACTGGCGGTGGTTGCTGGCTTCAGCATGTCCCACTTCAAAGCCCTGTTCCGGGAAGCGGCGGGCATGCCGGTGCATCAGTTCGTGCTCGCACGGCGCGTCGAACGCGCACGCCTGCGCATCGCCGAAGGCCGCATGAGCATGACCGATATCGCGCTGGAAGCCGGCTTCTCCCACCCAAGCCATATGGCGCGTACGCTGCGCCGTGTGCTGGGCCTCACGCCCGCGCAGTTGCGAAGCTGATATCACAATGGCGCGGTGCAGCATGCGCCACCGATGACTTTGCAAAATCCGGCTGATATCATTTGACGCTTCGCGCCACGCGAAGTCATATTCAGGAGAGAGAATGTACCGTCCACACATGCTGATCATCGCTGCCAGCCTGGCTATCGCCGGCGCCGCCCATGCCGAACCGGCCTCGCTGCTACCCGCATCGAACCCGTTCGCCAAAGAGAGCACCCTGCCGCTACACTACCCGGCCTTCGACAAGATCAAGAACGAAGACTACGGCCCGGCTTATGTAGAAGGCATGCGTCAGCAGATGGTGGAAATCGACGCCATCGCCAACAATCCGAAAGCGCCGACCTTCGACAACACCATCGTGGCAATGGAACGCTCCGGCCGCCTGCTGGACCGCGTATCGAGCGTGTTCGGCAACCTGTCCGGCGCCAACACCAACGACCAGATGGAAGCGTTGAACCGCGAACTGGCGCCGAAGCTGTCCGCGCACAGCGACGCGATCCGTCTGAACGAGAAGCTCTACGCCCGCGTCAAGACCCTGTTCGACAAGCGCGACAAGCTGCATCTGGACCCGGAGTCCAAGCATCTGCTGGAACGCTATCACACCGATTTCGTGCGCGCCGGCGCCAAGCTGTCCACCGCCGACAAGGAAAAGCTGAAGGCCTACAATTCCGAGCTGGCCGCCCTGTCCACCAAATTCAGCCAGAACGTGCTGAAGGAAGCCAATGCATCCGCACTGGTGGTCGACACCCGTGAGGAACTGGCGGGCATGTCCGACAAGGCCATCGACGCTGCCGCTGCGGAAGCGAAGAAGCGCGGCTTTGAAGGCAAGTTCGTGATCCCGGTCGCCAACACCACCGGCCAGGCGCCGCTGGAAGTGCTGACCAACCGCACCACGCGTGAACGCCTGCTGGCCGCATCGCTGGCGCGCGGCAGCCATGGCGGCGAATACGACAACCGCAACGTGGTGCTGAAGATCGTCAAGCTGCGCGCTGACCGCGCGGCGCTGCTGGGCTATTCCAGCCACGCCGCCTACAACCTGGAAGACCAGACCGCGCACGACACCACGGCCGTGAACAAGCTGCTGGCCGAATTCGCCAAGCCGGCTGTGAACAATGCGCGCAAGGAATCGGCGGACATTCAGACCGCGATCGATGCCGACAAAGGCGGCTTCGCCAACGCCGCGCAGGACTGGGCCTTCTACACCGACAAGGTACGCCAGCAGCGCTACGCTTTCGACCAGAACCAGCTGAAGCCTTACTTCGAACTGAATAACGTGCTGACCAACGGCGTGTTCTTCGCTGCGAACAAGGTGTACGGCATCACCTTCAAGGAGCGCCACGATCTGCCGGTCTACAACCCGGACGTGCGCGTGTTCGACGTGTTCGACGCCAACGGCAAGCAACTGGCCATCTTCATCGGCGATTACTACGCGCGCTCCAACAAGCGCGGTGGCGCATGGATGAATGCCTATGTGTCGCAGTCCTCGCTGCTGGGCACCCACCCTGTGGTGGCGAATCACCTGAATATTCCGAAGCCTTCCGACGGCGAGCCGACCCTGCTGACCTGGGACGAAACCCGTACCCTGTTCCACGAATTCGGCCACGCCCTGCATGGCATGTTCTCGAACGTGAAGTATCCACGCTTTGCCGGCACCCGCGTGCCGCGCGACTTCGTAGAGTTCCCATCGCAGGTCAACGAGATGTGGGCGGCCTGGCCTGAGGTGCTGAACAACTACGCCAAGAACTACAAGACCGGCGAGGCGATGCCGAAGGAGCTGCTGGACAAGGTGATGGCGTCCGCCAAGTTCAACGAAGGCTTCCGCACCACCGAGTACCTGGAGGCGTCGATCCTGGATCAGCGCTGGCACCAGCTGTCGGCCGACAAGATCCCGACCGACGTGGTGGCCTTCGAAACGGCGGCGCTGAAGGATGCAGGCGTGGACTTCGCACCGGTGCCACCGCGCTACCGCACCACTTACTTCTCGCACGTGTTCGCGGGCGGTTATTCGGCGGGCTACTATGGCTACCTGTGGTCGGAGAAGTTGGACGCCGACACCGTCGAGTGGTTCAAGGAGAACGGCGGCATGCTGCGCAAGAACGGCGACCGCTTCCGCCAAATGCTGCTGTCCAAAGGCGGCACGATGGATGCGATGCAGATGTACCGTGAATTCCGCGGCCGCGACGCCAAGATCGAGCCGCTGCTGGAACGCCGCGGTCTGACCGCTCCCTAAACCGGTGACCCAAGTGGCTGCCACATCGTGGCAGCCACTAGCTTCACGCCCTTGGTTCTAATGGCTTGACCTGTCTACGGTAGACAGCCTTATGCTGTCATCCATGGACGATCAGGAATTCCTCAGCAGCTTCGAGCGCTGCACGCTCCCGAAGGAGCACTTCAACCACGCCGGCCATGTCCGGCTGGCGTGGCTCTACCTCGAGCGCTTGCCGTTCGACGACGCCGTCACGCGCACCTGTGCCGGCATCAGCACCTACGCCGCCTCCCTCGGCGCGGCGGACAAATTCCATCGCACCATCACCGAAGCCCTGATGCACCTGCTGCGCGCGCATGGCCGCGATGCCGTGCTGGCCGATGCGCGTGAAATGCTGGCGCTGCATTACTCGCCACAGCTGCTGGCGTCAGCAGCATCGCGCACGCGCTTCGTGCCGCCAGACCGCGAGCCGCTGCCATGAAGCCGCTTACCATCGGCCAGCTGGCCAGGCGCGCAGGCGTGTCGCGTACAGCATTGCTGAATTACGAGCGGCTCGGCCTGATCGCGGCCGCGCGCACCGAAGCGGGCTACCGCGTGTACGACGCGCAGGCCGTCGCGCGCATGGAGCAAATCCGCGCCTATCGCGCAACCGGACTGGGATTGGAGGCCATCGCCGCATTGCTGCAAGGTGGCGACCAGGCCTCGCTGATCGAGCGTCGCCTGCACGACATCCACCGCGAGATCGCCCGGCTGCGCGAGCAGCAGGAGGTGCTGCTGCAGCTGCTGCGCGCGAACCCCGAGCGCGGCGCGGCGGCAGGCGGCGGGCTGGCGATGACGAAAGAGCGCTGGACGGCCATGCTGCGTGCCGCCGGTCTCGATGACGACGCGATGGCCCGCTGGCACGCGCTATTCGAGCACCAGTCTCCACAAGCTCACGAAGATTTTCTGCGCTCGCTCGGACTGGAGCCAGTCGAAATTGCGCGCATTCGTGGCTGGTCGCGCGAAATGGGTGTATAAAAACACTATCGCGACTACAACGGGGACCCGCATTATGGACAGCAATCTGAAGGCGTCGTTGAGAAACCTGCACACCGCGCTGGAGAGCCACGGCCCGGTGGACGAAGAGCTGCAAGACCTGCTGCTGCAACTGGATCACGACATCAAGCACCTGCTCGAACAGCGTGAAACCGGCGAAGAACTCACCACCACTTACGGCCTGGCCGAGCGCAGCCAGGAAATCTCGGCGCAATTCGCGGCCAAGCATCCGACGCTCGAACCGACGCTGCGCGAGCTGACGCGCATTCTGGGCAATATGGGAATTTAAGCAGGGAGGCAGGAACCCGGGGAATGGCGGCGACTACAAATGCCGCCCCCCGGGAGGCCGGCGTTATGGGAACGCCAGCATGGGCGGTTCTTCACCGCCAAACTTGAAGTCGGGATGCCGCTTGGCGATCATCTCCTCGATTTCCTTCATGCGCCGTACAGGCACGTCCACCATCATCAGCACCTGGCCTTGCTCGATGCGGTCGGCGTACTGTTCCAGCTTCTTGTTGGGAATCGCTGCTGCATTCATGCCGCTTGCCCAGCCTCCGAACACGGCGCCGCCCATGGCCACCAGCAGAATCGCCGCGGTGCGCATGGTCAGTCCTTCGGGAGGGAACATCACAAGGAAGATACCTGCCAGCAGGCCTACAACGCCACCGATGATCACGCCGAGTTGGGCGCCATGGATCAAATCGGTCTTAACGAGGAAAGAGCACCCCGGACAATCGTCGGGTAGCGTGCCCTCCTTGGCGAGGAAGCGGATGTGGCGTTCTTCTATACGCGCAAGCAAGAGTTCATCGAGCTCAGTTCGCGCGGCCTTGACGTCGGGAAGCATGTAATACAGTCTGCGTCGCATAATGGTCCTCCTGTCACAGGTTGTATTACAGTTATAGCAAAAAAGGCACGATATTCAATAAATATTTGCCATGGTTTCCTTTATGTTTGCGCACAAGTAACTGAAAAATAAGGCCTTTTTCAGACCGCCGCGCGCGAAATGGGGCATTTTCCTGTAAAATGCCCGGATGAATTCCCCAGCTAACCTTTTTGCGGCCGTTCCCAAGCGGTCTGCCCGCGCTGCGTCTGCGCCTTTCCTGCCCATGTCCCGTGCCGAAATGGACGAACTGGGCTGGGATCAGTGCGACGTCATTCTCGTCACCGGCGACGCCTATATCGACCATCCGAGTTTCGGCATGGCCCTGGTCGGCCGCCTGCTGGAAGCGCAGGGTTATAAGGTTGGCATCATTTCCCAGCCGGACTGGAACGACGTGGAATCCTTCCGCAAGCTGGGCAAGCCGCGCCTGTACTGGGGCATCACCGCCGGCAATATGGACTCCATGGTCAACCGCTACACGGCCGACCGCAAGATCCGCTCCGACGACGCCTACACCCCGGGCGGCGAACCGAACAAGCGCCCTGACCGCGCCGTGACCGTGTACGCCCAGAAAGCGCGTGAAGCTTTCCCTGGCGTGCCGGTGGTGGTCGGCTCGATCGAAGCCTCGCTGCGCCGTATCGCCCACTACGACTACTGGTCGGACAAGGTGCGTCGCTCGGTGCTGATCGAATCCAAGGCCGACCTGCTGATCTTCGGTAACGCCGAACGCGCGCTGGTCGACCTGACGCGCCGCATCGCTGATGGCGAAAGCATCAAGGACATCAAGAATCTGCGCGGCACGGCCTTTATGGTGCCGCAAGGCTGGCTGCCGGACGCCGAATGGTCGGTGCACAATTCCACCCGCGTGGATGTGCCGGGCCGTATCGACGCCCATCCGAATCCTTACGCCATGGCGAAGGAAGACACCAAAGAGTGCGCCACCGAAAACGCAGCGCCTGAGCCAACGGTCAAACCGATCGTCATCATGACGCGCGAAGAGCGCCTGGCGGCCGCCAAGGAAAAGCACAACAAGACCGTGGTGCGCCTGCCGTCCTATGACACGGTCAAGGATGATCCGGTGATGTACGCCCACGCTTCGCGCGTGTTCCACCTGGAATCGAATCCCGGCAATGCGCGCGCCCTGGTGCAGGGCCACGGCGACCGCGATGTGTGGATGAACCCGCCGCCGCTGCCGCTGCAGATGGACGAGATGGATAACGTCTACGACCTCGAATACGCGCGCGCACCGCACCCGAGCTATGGCAATGCCAACATCCCGGCCTGGGAAATGATCCGCTTCTCGGTCAACATCATGCGCGGCTGCTTCGGCGGCTGCACCTTCTGCTCGATCACCGAGCACGAAGGCCGCATCATCCAGAGCCGCTCCGAGCCGTCCATTCTGCGCGAGATCGAACACATCCGCGACAAGACCAAGGGCTTCACGGGCATCATTTCCGACCTCGGCGGCCCGACCGCGAATATGTACCGCCTGTCCTGCAAGGACAAGAACATCGAAGAGACTTGCCGCCGCCTGTCCTGCGTCTATCCGTCGATCTGCGTGAACCTGGGCACCAACCACAACCCGCTGATCAAGCTGTACCGCAAGGCGCGCGCGATTCCGGGCGTGAAGAAGATCCTGATCCAGTCCGGCCTGCGCTACGACCTGGCGGTGCGTTCGCCTGAATACGTGAAGGAACTGGTGACCCACCACGTGGGCGGCCTGCTGAAGATCGCGCCTGAGCACACCGAAACCAATGTGCTGAGCAAGATGATGAAGCCGGGCATTGGCGCCTATGACGAGTTCAAGGCCATGTTCGAGAAGTATTCGCTAGAAGCGGGCAAGAAGCAGTACCTGATCCCTTACTTCATCGCGGCCCACCCTGGCGCGACGGACGAGGACATGCTGAATCTGGCGCTGTGGCTGAAGAAGAACAACTTCCGCCTGGACCAGGTGCAGACCTTCATGCCGACGCCAATGGCCATGGCCAGCGCCATGTACTACTCGCGCAAGAATCCGCTGCACAAGGTCACCGACGATTCGGAAGAAGTGTTCACGCCGCGCACGCTGCATCAGCGCCGCGCGCACAAGGCTTTCCTGCGTTACTACGATCCGAAGAACTGGCCGATCCTGCGCGACACCTTGCGCAAAATGGGCCGTGGTGACCTGATCGGTACCGGCGAGCGCCATCTGATTCCGCCTTACCAGGACGGGGAAGAGAACTTCAAGGCATCCGCCGGCAAGCGCGCCATGCCGATGCTGGCGCCGGGCGCCGAGAAGCGTGGCGGCAAGGGTCTGCCGGCAGCCGGCGGCGGCCGCGGCAAGGCCAATGCACTGACCGGTTCGCTGACCGCGCGCGCCACGATCGAGACCAAGTCGCGTCCTGCGATTCTGGACACGATCAAGATCAAGAAGGCGGCACCCGCCGCCAAGCCGGCCCGCAGCGGCCGCAAACCTTAAACCTGAGGCCAAAATCAGGTGGCAGCCACGATGTGGCTGCCACCAGGTTCACGCCCTGGGTTTCCCCAAAGGTTTCCCAATTTCATAATTTACATGGATAATCCCCGCGTGCTTGTGCCTTGGCGCGGGCTGAACTGTGGGTACACTGACCGGTATCCGCGACTTATCTATCTGGATGATTATGAAAATGACCATGAAGTCCCTCCTGCTGATCCCGGTGCTGGCGTTGCTGGCGGCCTGCGGAGGCGGTGGCGGCAGCGACAGCAGCTCTACGCCATCCACCACTACGCCAACCCTGCAGTCGATCGCGCTGACGCCGGCCAACCAAACTATTCCTGTCGGCACTACCCTGCAGCTGACGGCGACCGGCACCTATTCCGACGGCAAGACCGCTGTTCTGAAGGACAACCTCACCTGGTCCGTCAAAGGCAGCAATGCGACCGTGGCCACCACCGGCCTGGTGACCACGAAAGTCGTCGGCAGCGAAACCATTACCGCCACTTCCGGCAGCATTTCCGGCAGCACGGCCATCACCATTACCAATCCATGGGATTCGGTTGCCGCCGGCGGCAATCAGACGCTGGCGCTGAAGCGCGACGGCACCATCTGGGGCTGGGGCAGCAATGGCTGGGGCCAGCTGGGTGACGGCAGCACCACCGACCAGAACAAGCCGGTGGCAGTCAGCGGTGGCGTGAACACCTGGAAGCAGGTTGCCAGCGGCGAATTCCACACCGTGGCGCTGCGCGCCGACGGTTCCCTGTGGGCCTGGGGCTTCAACCAGAACGGTCAGCTGGGCACGGGCACCACCGACTCCAAGCCGGTACCGACCCTGATCGGCACCAGCAAGAACTGGGTCTTCGTGGCCGCCGGCAAGGCGCATACCCTGGCCATCGACAAGAGTGGCCTGCTGTGGGCCTGGGGCCGCAACTTCAACGGCCAGCTCGGCGACGGCACCACGGTCGACAAGCTGGTGCCGACCAAGATCGGTACCTTCACCAACTGGAAAATGGTTTCCGCAGGCGCTACCCACAGCATCGGCGTGCGCGCCGACGGTTCCCTGTATGCCTGGGGCGGCAACGCCAGCGGCCAGCTCGGCAACGGCGGCCTGGTGGACCTGACCGCGCCAACCAAGGTCGGCACGTCGACCTGGGTCAGCGCCGCCGCAGGTGGCGCCCATACGCTGGCCATCCGCGCCGACGGCATTCTGTTCGCCTGGGGCAGCAATGGTTCCGGTCAGCTTGGTAACAACGGTTCCGGCAACGCCACTGCGCCAACCCAAATCACCAGTGACACCAATTGGGCAGCGGTCGCGGCAGGCAATATGCATTCGTTGGCAGTCAAGGCTGATGGCACGCTGTGGTCCTGGGGTTCCAATACCGATGGACAGCTCGGTTCCGGTAATAATCTGGACAGTGGCGCCCCTATTCAGGTAGGCAATGCCACCATCTGGAAGGGTGTGAGTGCGGGCATCTCGCACTCCTTCGGCGTGCAAACCGATGGCACGCTGTGGGGCTGGGGCCGATCTGTCGAAGGCCAGCAGGGTAATGGCAGCAGCGGAAGCACAGCGGCCGACGTCGTAGTCCCTACCGCCCTGCAATAATCCTCACCCGGGGGACGCCCGTCCCCCTACTGCTGCGCGAAAGCCACACAGCGCGTGACGCAAGGTCCGGAGCGGCTACAATCGGGTTGTCATCCATTGCCAACCAGCCACTCCGGACCGTTCAGTGCGCGACATCCTGATTCAACGCCTGCTCCGACTTTCCGCCAGACTGGCTGTCTGGTGTGCGGTAGGCGTATTGCTGCTTCCCGCAGCAGCGCTGGCGCAGGAAAAAATCATCCTCCAGCTGAAGCACACCCACCAGTTCCAGTTCGCCGGCTACTACGCTGCGCTGGAAAAAGGCTATTACAAGGAAGCCGGGCTGGATGTGCAATTCCGCGAAGGCACCGACGGCAATGAGCCCGAGCGCGCCGTGCTGGCGGGAAGCGCCCAGTATGGCGTAGGCAGCAGCAGCCTGTTGCTGGCGCGCCTGTCCGGCAAACCGCTGGTGGTGCTGGCGGTGGTATTCCAGCACTCGCCTTATGCGCTGGCCATGCGCCAGACCGGACCCGCACCGGATATCCACGCCATTGTCGGCAAGCGCGTGATGATCGGCTCACTGACCGACGAATTGACCCAGGCCGACGAAGTCATGGCCTATCTGAAGAAGGAAGGCATCGCCACCAACAGCCTTATTCGCGTGGAGCACAGCTTCAATCCGGACGATCTGGTGAAGGGCAAGGTGGATGCGATGTCCATCTTCGTCACCAATGAACCGGACTATCTGGACCGCGTCGGCTTCCCCTACGATATCTATCTGCCGCGTGCGGCCGGCATCGACTTCTATGGCGACAATCTGTTCACCAGCGAAGCCGAAATCGCGGCCCATCCCGACCGCGTGAAAGCCTTCCGCGCGGCCAGCATGCGCGGCTGGCAATATGCGATGAACCATCAGGAAGAAATCGTCGACCTGATTCTGAATAAATATTCGCGCCGCCACGACCGCATGCATCTGCTTTACGAAGCGCGCCAGATGGTGCCGCTGGTGCAGCCGGTGCTGGTGGAAATCGGCTACATGAATCCGGACCGCTGGCAGCACATCGCGGATATCTACACGGAACTGGGCATGCTGCCGAAAGGCGTCAGCTTCAACGGCTTCCTGTACAACACCGAGCCGGGCGCGGACCTGACCTGGCTGTACCGCGTGCTGGGTGTGGCGGCCTCGCTGCTGGTGGTTGGGGCGGTGATCCATTTCAGCCTGCTCACGCGCGAGCGAAGCCGCGCCGAGGAAGCCATCCGCAAAGGCGAGCAGCGCTTCCGCACCATGTTCGAAGCGGCGCCGATGGGGATTGCGCTGATTGATTCCATCTCCGGCAAGTTCCGCGACGTGAACCCGCGCTATGCGGAAATCGCGGGCCGCGACGCGGCGGAAATCAAGGCTAGCCGCTGGATGGATATCTGCCATCCCGACGATGTGGGACCGGAGCAGGAAAAACTGGTGCAGCTGGCGGCGCGGGAAATCTCGGGCTTCAAGATGGCATTGCGCCTGCTGCGTCCCGATGGCAACGTGGTGTGGGTCGATGCCTCGCTGAAGGCGGTCGATTCGGAAGCCACGCCGCACCATCTGTGCATGATCGAAGACATCACCGAGAAAAAGGAAACCGAGGCCCTGGTCTGGCAGCAGGCCAATTTCGACACGCTGACCCAGCTGCCGAACCGCCGCATGTTCCTCGACCGGCTGCAGCACGATGTGCTGAAGAGCCGCCGCGATGGCACGCGCATCGCCATTCTGTTCATTGATCTGGACCACTTCAAGGAAGTCAATGACACCCTGGGCCATCACCAGGGCGATGTGCTGCTGGTCGATGCCGCGCGCCGCATCGGGGCCTGCGTGCGCGAATCGGACACCGTGGCCCGCCTCGGCGGCGATGAATTCACCGTGATCCTGCCCGACCTGAATGAAGTGGACCGCGTTGAAGCCATCGCGCAGAACATCATCAACAGCCTGCGCCAGCCTTTCCAGCTGGGGCAGGAGCAGGCCTTCGTGTCGGCTTCGGTCGGCATCACTCTGTATCCCGACGACGCAGCCAGCATCGAGGACTTGCTGAAACACGCCGACCAGGCCATGTATGCGGCCAAAGGCGCGGGACGCAACCGCTTCAGCTACTTCACGCCTGCATTGCAGGTGGCGGCGCTGAACCGCATGCGTCTGACCAATGACTTGCGCGGCGCGCTGAAAGGCGAACAGCTCAAGCTGTACTTCCAGCCCATCGTGCATCTGGCGAGCGGCAAGATCCACAAGGCGGAAGCGCTGCTGCGCTGGGAGCATCCGCAGCGTGGCATGGTCAGCCCGCTGGAATTCATTCCGCTGGCCGAAGCGAGCGGACTGATTGTCGATATCGGCGAATGGGTGTTCCACGAAACGGCACGCTGGGTGCAGCGCTGGCGCAAGGAAGTCCATCCCGAGTTCCAGGTCAGCCTGAACCAGTCGCCGCTGGAATTCCAGCGCGAGCGGGGCGGCTACGAATCCTGGCTGAAGCACCTGCAATCGCTGGGCGTGCCGGGACAAGCGATCGTGGTCGAAATCACCGAAGGCTTGCTGCTCGACGCGAACACCCAGGTCACCGACAAGCTGCTGCAACTGCGCGATGCCGGCATCCAGGTCGCGCTGGACGACTTTGGCACCGGCTACTCTTCCTTGTCCTACCTGAAGAAGTTCGACATCGACTACCTCAAGATCGACCGCAGCTTCACCCGCAACCTCGCCCCCGATTCCTCCGATATGGCGTTATCGGACGCCATCATCGTCATGGCCCACAAGCTCGACCTGCGCGTGATCGCCGAAGGCGTCGAAACCCCGGAACAGCGCGACCTGCTCGCGGCTGCCGGCTGCGACTACGGCCAGGGCTACCTGTTCGCCCGTCCGCTCCCGGCCGCCGAGTTCGACAAACTCCTGCATACGCCCTCGCAGTCTATTGCCGCATAGCAAACCTGCCGAATCGGCAACCGAACTGTCATGAAAGGCGGATAATATCGGTCTCTCCGTCCTGTCTTGATAGCTAAATTCAATTGAGACAATTTGAACAATCAATTTTTCAAATCGGACGGGAAGCCGTAAGATGGCAACTCATTGATTCACAAACCTCACGAGGAAACCACAATGTCTCTGATTAACACCCAAGTAAAACCATTCAAGGCAACCGCTTACCACAACGGCAAGTTCGTTGACCTGACCGAAGAATCCCTGAAGGGCAAGTGGTCGGTATTCGTGTTCTACCCAGCAGACTTCACTTTCGTCTGCCCAACCGAACTGGAAGACCTGGCTGATAACCACGCCGAATTCCAGAAAATGGGCGTTGACGTGTACGGTATCTCCACCGACACCCACTTCGCGCACAAAGCATGGCACGACACCTCCGACGCCATCAAGAAAGTGCAATACCCACTGATCGGCGACCCAACCGGCCTGCTGTCCCGTAACTTCGAAGTGATGATCGAAGAAGAAGGCCTGGCACTGCGCGGTACCTTCGTGATCAATCCAGAAGGCTACATCAAGGTCATGGAAGTGCACGACAACGGTATCGGCCGCGACGCATCCGAACTGCTGCGCAAAGTGAAGGCAGCTCAGTACGTGGCTTCCCACCCAGGCGAAGTGTGCCCAGCCAAGTGGACCGAAGGCGCTGAAACCCTGAAGCCATCCCTGGACCTGGTTGGCAAGATCTAAGCAACCGTCAAGGCAGGTGCCTGCCACGTCGTGGCAGGCACCAGATCCAGCGGTTTGACAGCGGCGGGCCTTGTGCCCGCCTTGGGGCGTTGAAGCGGTACCAACCGCAATCTAATACTCGCCCCAAAAATTGAAAGGAACCACGCCATGCTGGACGCAGATCTCAAAACTCAATTAAAAGCTTACCTGGAGCGCGTAGTGCATCCGATTGAGATCGTTGCCTACACGGACGGCTCCGCCAAAGCGCAGGAAATGCAGGCGCTGCTGGAAGACATCCGCACCTCCAGCGACAAGATTACCGTGGTCGAAGGCCATGACGCCGGCACCCGCCGCCCGTCCTTCACCATCACCCGCAAGGGGACCGATATTGCCGTGAGTTTTGCCGGCATCCCGATGGGCCATGAATTCACCTCGCTGGTGCTGGCCCTGCTGCAAGTGGGCGGCCACCCGATCAAGCTGGACGAGAAAGTGATCGAGCAGATCCGCAATCTCGACGGCGATTATGTGTTCGAGACCTTCATCTCGCTCAGCTGCCACAACTGCCCGGAAGTGGTGCAGGCGCTGAACGCGATGTCGGTGATTAACCCGCGCATCAAGGTCGTCGCCATCGACGGCGGCGTATTCCAGAAGGAAGTGGAAGACCGCCAGGTGCTGGCGGTGCCGATGATGTACCTGAACGGCCAGCATTTCGGCCAGGGCCGCACCAATGTCGAGGAAATCCTCGCCAAGCTGGATACCGGCGCCTCCGCCCGTGCCGCGGCTGAATTGAGCAAGAAAGACGTGTTCGACGTGCTGATCGTCGGCGGCGGCCCCGCAGGTGCGGCGTCCGCGATCTACACCGCACGCAAAGGCATCCGCACCGGCGTGATCTCCGACCGCTTCGGCGGCCAGGTGCTGGACACCCTGTCGATCGAGAACTTCATCTCGGTGAAAGAAACCGAAGGCCAGAAATTCGCCATGGCCCTGGAAGAGCACGTGAAGCAGTATGAAGTGGACGTGATGAACACCCAGCGCGCCGCCAAGCTCGTGCCGGGCCGTATCAAGGAAGTCCACACCGAAAGCGGCGCCGTGCTGAAGGCCAAGACCGTGATCATTTCGACCGGCGCGCGCTGGCGCGAAATCAATGTGCCGGGCGAGAAGGAATACCGTAACCACGGCGTGGCGTACTGCCCGCACTGCGATGGTCCGCTGTTCAAGGGCAAGCGCGTGGCGGTGATCGGCGGCGGCAACTCCGGCGTTGAAGCGGCCATCGACCTGGCAGGTATTGTGGATCACGTGACCCTGATCGAGTACGGTGCCGAACTGCGTGCGGACGCTGTCCTGCAACGCAAGCTGGCGACTCTGCGCAATGTGAAGGTGATCAAGTCGGCCCAGACCACTGAAGTGCATGGCGACGGCAAGAAGGTGAATGGCCTGAGTTACACCGACCGTAACTCCGGTGAATCGCACCGCGTGGAGCTGGAAGGCGTGTTTGTGCAGATTGGCCTGGTGCCTAACACCGAGTGGCTGAAGGGCACCATCGATCTGTCGAAGCACGGCGAGATCGAAGTCGATGCGAAGGGCCAGACGTCCGCGTCCGGCGTGTTCGCAGCAGGCGACGTGACCACGGTGCCGTACAAGCAGATCGTGATCGCCGTGGGTGAAGGCGCCAAGGCCGCACTGGGCGCCTTCGATCACCTGATCCGCTCCGGCGACGACGAAACCGAACTGGCTGCCGCCGCTTAATAAAACCCGCGGCGCAAAGCAGGTGGCTGCCACGATGTGGCAGCCACCAGGTTTTCAGCCGCGGGTTTAAAGATCCGCGCTAGCCTGCTTCATGCGCAAGGCGCGGGTATAGCGGTGTCTTGCGCGCAGGCGGCTGTTGGTCACCAGCTGTCCCAGCGTCTGTCCGACAACCGTCACAATTCCCAGCAAGGGCAGCACCATCGCCAGACCAGCCACTCCGGCCACCGAGCCGCCGATAAAGATCATCAGCACCGCAATCAGCGGATGGATATGCAGGCTGCGGCCAATGGTCATCGGCATGAACACGAAATCATCCAGCAGCCGCACCGCAATGAATACGCCAATCGCGCTGTAAGCGATCAGCGCATTATCCGGCGCATCGGTGGACGCCACCATCACCACCATCACGCAGCCCGCGATCGAGCCCACGTAGGGCACCCAGGCCAGCAGCGCGGCGATAAAGCCCAGCACCAGCGGCGAATGCAGCCCAATGGCCCACAAACCCAAAGCCAGCGCCGCCGTATCGATCACCGTCAGCTTCATCATGCCGACGAAATAGCGGCGTGCCGTCTGGTCCACCTCATGCAGCAGGAACAGCGTGCGCTCGAAGAAGGCGTTCGGCACCGCACGCACCAGGAAGCGCTTGAAGCGGCGCCCATCGCGCAGGAAGAAGAAGGTCAGGAAAGGCGCCAGCAGCAGCGAAGGAATCCAGCCCGCAGCGGCCACCAGCACGCCGGCCAGACGGTGCTTGAGGAAGTCGTCGGTCCATGCCGCAAAGCCGCTGTTGACCGTCTCGCTCAGATGGATCTGCCGCAGCAGGCGGAACTCGCGTTCCAGCGCCTGCAAGCTGCGGCTCAGGAAACTCAGGCCGCCGGTGACGTAGCGCGCCACCACTTCCTGTCCGTTGGCAGAGGGCGCGGAGGCCCAGCTCGCAGTGGCCAGCACTACCAGCAGCAATATCAGCGTGGCGCCGGCATACACAATCGGCACGGCCGCGTTCTTGCGCAGGCCCATGCGCAGCAGGCGCTGGGTGGGCGGCAGCAGCACATAGTAGAGAACGATGCCTTCCACGAAAGGAATGGCCAGCCACAGCATGCGTTCCATCAGCACGAGCAGCAGGCAGGTGGCGCCGATGATGGCGCACCACACCACAGGACCGGAGCGATGCTCGTCCATCACATCAACTCGATCTGCGGACGGTCGCCCATGAAATTGCGCAGGCGGCGTCCCAGGTGGCGGGCCAGAGCCAGCGCGATCTTGTAGCCGACCACGGCATCCGTCTCCATCAGCGCAATAAAGTCGGCGCGGAAGAACACGGCCAGCTCGCAATCGCCGATGGCGCGCGCCTGGGCGCTGCGCGGCGTATTGTCCAGCAAGGCCATATCGCCGAAGTAGGCGCCCGGTTCCAGCTCGGCCACCGGCTCGTAGCCGTTTTCGCGCGCCTTGTTGATGCGTACCCGCCCCGCCAGCACCAGATACAGCGCCTGCCCTTCCTCTCCTTCATCGAACACGATTTCATCGGCCAGATAGCGGCGCTCATGCACCAGGCCGTACACGGTCTTCAATTCACGCGGTGTGAGGGAAGCAAACAGGGGCGAACGATGCAGCTGCTTTTCCAGCGGCGACAGGTCGTTCGATTTGAGGAAACCAAAGATCACGGCAACTCCCTTAGGCAAGAGTTCCATTATGGCATTGCGGATGCAGAAATGAAAAAAGCCCGGACTAGCCGGGCTTCTCTCTGAATGTTGGCGGAGTGGACGGGGCTCGAACCCGCGACCCCCGGCGTGACAGGCCGGTATTCTAACCAACTGAACTACCACTCCATTTCTTCTCAGTGTGACTGGTGGGCGTTGAGAGGGTCGAACTCCCGACCTAATCCTTGTAAGGGATCCGCTCTACCAACTGAGCTAAACGCCCCTGCCTTCACTGTCGAACGTTTGTCACAACGTTCAGAAGAGGCCGTATTCTACTGTGGCTTTTCGGGATCGTGCAAGCGTTTTTCGAAAATAATTTGTGGTTATTGCGAAACGCCAAGTTCCGACAAGATCCACGCCGTTTCAAAAGCACGCTCTTCCAGCGCGTTGTAGCGGCCCGAAGCGCCGCCGTGGCCGGCGCCCATATTCACCTTCAGCAATAGCGGATTGCTGTCCAGTTTGAAGGCGCGCAGCTTGGCCACGTACTTGGCCGGTTCCCAGTACATCACCTGGCTGTCATTCAGCGCCGTGGTCACCAGCATGGCCGGGAAATTGGCATAGGTGATGTTGTCATAAGGACTATAGCTGCGCATATAGTCGTAAGCCGGCTTCTGGTTCGGATCGCCCCATTCCAGGTATTCGCCCGTGGTCAGGGGCAAGGTCGGGTCCATCATGGTATTCATCATGTCGACGAAGGGCACGCTCGTATGCACCGCATGGAACAGATCCGGCCGCATATTCACCACCGCGCCCATTAACAGTCCGCCCGCACTGCGGCCCTCGATGGCGAGGCGCGGTGTGCTGGTCCACTTTTCCCGGATCAGGTATTCGGCACAATCGATAAAATCGGTGAAGGTGTTTTTCTTCTTCATCAGCATGCCATCGTCATGCCAGGACTCGCCCATCTCGTTGCCGCCACGGATTTGGGCCGTGGCGTAAATCACGCCCCGTTCCAGCAGGCTTAGCCGCGGCAGGTTGAAGCGCGCTTCGGACGGTGCACCGTATGCGCCGTAGCCATACAGCAGCAGAGGCGCTGTGCCATCCAGTTTCACGCCCTTTTTGTAGGCCACCCATATCGGCACCTTCGCGCCGTCGCGCGCAGTGGCCCACAGGCGCCTGGTTTCATACTGGCTGAAATCGAAGCCGCCCGCGATTTCCTTTTGCTTCAGCACTTTCAGTTCGCCCGTCTTCATATTCACTTCCAGCACGCGCGGTGGTGTGATCGGCGATTCGTAGGAGAGCATATAGCCGGTAGAAGTGTATTCCGGCGTGCCGTCAAAGCCCGGCCTGCGTTGGCCGCTGGACCAGTACACCGGATCGTCGAATTTCACCGTCTGCCATTTCTTCGTGCTGAAGTCGTAGATAAGCGTGAGGTTCAGCGCCTTCGACTTCTCGCTCACCACGAGGAAGTTGGCATAAGGCTCGATCATCTCCACCAGCACGTCGTTGTTATGCGCCACCAGCGTAGTCCACTTCTTCGGATTGGCGAGGGTTGCCGTCACCACGCGGAAATTCTTCGCATCCTTGTTGGTCAGGATGTAGAGCAGGCCGTTGCGGTGCTCGACGTAATAACGGTGGCCTTTTTCGCGTCCCAGCACGGTGCGGAAGGTGCCCGTCGCTTCGGTGGCGGGCAGCATGCGTACTTCGGTGGTGTCGGTGGCCTGGTGGTCGAGGAAGATCACCTTGTGGTCGCGGCTGGGACGCACTTCGAGGCTGAACTGCTCCACCGTTTCGTTGAACAGCTGCTGGGACTTGCCATCCACGTTCAGCCGGAACAGGCGGTCGGCGCGCTTGGTGGTGGCGTCCTCCTGCACCACGAACAAATTCCTGTTATCGGCAGCCCAGGCCATGGAACGCGCGCGCGGCATGCTGGCGCTGAGCAGTTGGCCGGTCTTCAGGTCCTTGATGTGCAGATCGTACTGGCGAAAGCCCGTGGTGTCGGTCATATACGCCAGCAGCGTTTCGTCCGGACTGACGGCGGTCGCTTCCAGCATGAAGAAGGCGTGGCCCTCGGCCAGCGCGTTCTGATCCAGCAGCAGTTCTTCCGGCGCCTTGCCGTCGTAGGACAGGTCCGGCGCCGCACGGCGCCGTACATTCAGCGGATATTGCTTGCCTGCTTCGATGCGCGTGTAATAGTAGTAATGACCGCGCCGCGTCGGCACTGAGAGGTCGGTGGGCTGGGTGCGCGCTTTGAACTCCGTGAACAGCTTGTCCGCCAATGGCTTGATATCGGCCGTCATGGCCGCGGTGTAGGCGTTTTCGGCGTTCAGCTGGGCCAGCACGGCGGGGTCCTGCTTGTCCTGCAGCCAGCGGTACTCGTCGGTGATTTCCTCGCCGTGGCGGAAGGTCAGGTACTGGCCCTTGGTGGCGACGGGCGGCGTGGGCGGCTCGGCAGCGGCCGCGCTGAGCGAGAGTAGAGCAAGGACTGCGATCAATTGTCGGGCCACTTTGAACTCCTGTGATATTTTGTGCAATGATTCTAGAGTCATGGGAATAAAAAGCAAATGCCAATGAACCCAATCGAAACGCTCTACGGACGCGTGGGCCGCCGCCTCGTGCCCTTCCTATTCCTTTGCTACGTGGTGGCCTACCTGGACCGCGTCAACGTCGGCTTTGCCAAGCTGCAGATGCAGGCTGACCTCGGGCTGTCGGAGACGGTGTACGGCCTCGGCGCCGGCATCTTCTTCATCGGCTACTTCCTGTTCGAGGTACCGGCCAATCTGCTGATGACGCGGGTCGGCGCGCGGCGCTGGATCGCGCGCATCATGGCCAGCTGGGGCGTGGTGTCGGCGGCGATGATGTTCACCACCAGCACGCATAGCTTCTATGTGCTGCGCTTCCTGCTCGGTGCGGCGGAAGCAGGCTTCTTCCCCGGCGTGATTCTGTACCTGACCTACTGGTATCCGGCGCGGCGCCGCGCGCGCATCGTCGCCATCTTCATGAGCGCGATTGCGGTGGCGGGTGTGCTGGGCGGGCCGATGTCCGGCGCGATCATGAGCGGGCTGGCGGGCGTGTCAGGTTTGAAGGGCTGGCAGTGGCTGTTCCTGCTGGAAGGCCTGCCGTCCATCGTGGTCGGCGTCTGGGCCTTATGGTATCTGGATGACAGCATCGACGATGCCATGTGGCTGGACGATGAACAGAAGGCCATGCTGAAGCAGGAGCTGGCCGCCGATAACGAAGCACCGCGTACGCAATGGACGCTGCGCCACGTCTTCGGCAGCAGCCGCGTGTGGATGCTGGCCCTGATTTACTTCCTCTTCGTGATGGGCCTTTACGGCGTGAGCTTCTGGCTGCCGCAATTGATCCGCAACAGCGGCGTGCAGGATGTGCTGAGCGTCGGCCTGCTGACCGCCATCCCTTACGGCATCGCGGCGGTGGTGATGATCGCGTCTGCCCGCCATTCCGACCGTACCGGCGAGCGCCGCTGGCATGCCGCGATTGCCGCTTTCGCTGGCGCTGCGGGCCTGGCCATCACCAGTCACACCAACGATCCGTTGACCTCGATGATGGCACTGAGCCTGGCCACGGCGGGCATCCTGAGCACCTTCCCGGTGTTCTGGAGCCTGCCGACCTCCATGCTGGGCGGCACAGCGGCGGCGGCGGGCATTGCCATCGTCAATTCGGTCGGCAACCTGGCCGGCTTCCTCAGTCCCTACATGGTGGGCGCCATCAAGGACGCCACGCACAGCACGACGCAGGGCATGATGGTGCTGGCTGCCAGCCTGCTGGCCGGCGGCGTGCTGGTGCTGCTGTGCGTGAACCGGAGGAACGAGGTGCTTTGATTACCTGGCACGTAATCGCCGTGCCGCGCCGATTTCCCGAGAATGAAGTCACTTCATCACTTCTCAAGGAGATCGGAAATGAGCAAAGCCCTCGCAATCGCCCAGCAATACCTGGCCGTCTGGAATGAACGCGACGCCGCCGCGCGCCGCGCCAAAGTGGCGGAACTCTTCACGCTGGAAGCCGAGTACAAGGACCCGCTGATGAAAAGCGCCGGCCACGAAGGCCTGGACGCCATGATCGCCGGCGCGCAGGAACATTTCCCCGGCCACCGTTTTGCCCTGCACGGCACGCCGGATGAACACAACGACGTGATCCGCTTCTCGTGGAGCCTGGCCACGCCCGGCGCCGAGCCGATTGCCAAAGGCACCGACGTCGCCACCGTGCATGCGGACGGCCGCCTGAGCAGCGTGACCGGCTTCATCGACTACTTCGCGCAGTAAGGGGAGTCCGCCATGACCGCCTACAAAGCTTCCGGCGTCCATATCGTGGAGCCCAACTTCATTCGCACCGCCGATGGCGTGAACCTGTTCTACCGCGACTGGGGCGATGGCAAGCCGGTCGTCTTCGTGGGCGGCTGGTCGCTGCCATCGGACCAGTGGAACTACCAGATGCTGGCGCTGCTGGAACAGGGCCTGCGCGTGATCGCCTTCGACCGCCGCGGCCATGGCCGTTCCAGCGATCCGGGCCGCGGCTACCAGCTCGACACGCTGGCCGATGATCTGGCCGCCGTGCTGGAAGCGCTGGACCTGCACGAAGTTACGCTGGTGGCGCACTCGATGGGCTGCAATGAGGTGGTGCGCTACCTCACCCGCCACGGCGACGGGCGCATCGAAGCCGCCGCTCTGCTGGGCACTATGACGCCGGACTTCCGCGCCGCCGGCGACATGTTCGAACACTTCCGCCGCGAGCAGCTGTCGAAAGATTTCCCGTTGTGGATAGACGAGAACATCGATCCTTTCGTCCCCGGCGTCACACAAGGCCTGAAGGACTGGCTGCGCGGCCTGGCGCTGCAAACGTCCGCGCAAGCCCTGTATGAATGCAACCGCGTGGTACAGCATGCGGACATGCGTGACGAAATGCGCCGTATCGATATCCCGATGCTGCTGATCGCCGGCACGCAGGATGTGAGCGCGCCTTTCGAGCTGACGGCGAAGCCCAGCATGGACCTGCTGCCCAACGCACGCCTGCGCGTGTACGAGGGCGCGGCACATGGTATGTTCCTCACCCATATGCAGCGCGTGAATGGCGACCTGATTGAATTCATCCTGGGGAGAAAATGACCGAACAGTATTTCAGCGACTACGCACAGGCCATGAAGTATTGGCGTACCAAGCGCGGTTACAGCCAGCTGCGCCTCTCGACTGAAAGCGGCGTGTCGCAGCGCCATATCAGCTTCCTCGAAAGCGGACGATCGCAGCCAAGCCGCGAGCTGATTCTCAAGCTGGGCATGACGCTCGATATCCCGCTGCGCCAGCGCAATGTGATGCTGCTGGCGGCGGGCTTCGCACCGGCTTACCAGGAGCGCAGCCTGTCCGATCCCGAGATGGCGGCGGTGCGCCAGGCGCTCGACTTCATGCTGCTGCAGCAGGCGCCGTATCCCGCGCTGGTGGTGGACCGCCTGTGGAGTCTGCAAATGCACAACGGCCCTGCTGCGGCCATGATGTCCTGGATTCTCGGCCTGCCGGACAACACGCCTCTGCCCAGCGTGAACGTGGTAAAGCTGACGCTGGACCCAAATGGGGTACGCCCCTATTTAGCAAACTGGGAAGACGTTGCCACCGACCTGCTGCAATGGATTCAGCGCGAAGCCATGGGCGATGGTCCCGGCAGCGAAGCCACGCGCCTGCTGGAAGACTTGCTGGCCATGCCCGGCGTGCGCGCTGCTGCGGCTGCGCCGAACCTGGAGCGCCGCGCGCTGCCCTTCCTGCCCTTCACGGTGCGCAAGGATGGCACGGAGCTGAATCTGTTCACCACCATCACCACCCTCGGCACGCCGCACGATGTGACGGTGCACGAGCTACGGCTGGAAGCTTTCTTCCCGGCGGATGAAGCCACGGCGCAGTGGTTCAAAGCTCGGGTGACGCCGGGCAATCGTCAGCACCCTTAGAACTCCTCCCACTCATTCGCATCCGTCGTGGCTGCACTGGCGGTGGGGCGCCGCGTGGGCGTCGGCCGGGCTTTGTGTGCCAGCTGCTTGGGCGCTGCCGCGGACGATGGCAGTACCGCGCGTACCGGCGCGGCTGCCGGGGGCGGCGGGACTGGTGAGCGCGGCACGGCCTGGCTGGCGTCGATCTTGAACACCGCAACCGCCTGCTGCAGCTGCACGGCCTGCTCCTGCATGCTGCGCGCCGCGGCGGCGGCTTCCTCAACCAGCGCGGCATTCTGCTGGGTGACCGAGTCCATCTCGGCCACGGCAGTGTTGATTTGCTCGATGCCGGCCGTCTGTTCATTGCCCGCGTTGGCGATTTCGCTCATGATGCCTGCCACCTGCTGCACCGAGTCGACGATACGCTGCATAGCCGCGCCGGCCTGGTCCACCAGCTTGCCGCCCGCGTCCACTTTCGCCACCGAATCGTCGATCAGCGCCTTGATCTCGCGCGCTGCCTGCGCCGATCGGTGCGCCAACGTGCGTACCTCGCCCGCCACCACCGCAAAGCCGCGCCCCTGCTCGCCCGCGCGCGCCGCTTCCACGGCGGCGTTGAGGGCCAGGATGTTGGTCTGGAAAGCGATACCGTCAATGACACCGATGATGTCCACAATGCGCGCCGAGCTATCCTTGATGGCGCCCATGGTTTGCACCACTTCGCTCACCACTTGTCCGCCCTGGCTGGCGTGATCGGCGGCGGACACCACCAGCTGATTCGCCTGCCGCGCATGGTCGGCATTCTGGCGCACAGTGGAGGTCAGTTCTTCCATGGAGGACGCGGTTTCTTCCAGCGCCGCGGCCTGCTGCTCGGTGCGGCGCGACAGGTCCAGGTTGCCCGCGGCGATTTCCGCCGTGCCGGTGGTGATGGTATCGGTGCTGTTGCGCACCGAGCCGACCGTGCGGGTCAGGGCCGCCACCATTTCCTTCAGCGCGTTCAGCAACCGTCCCGTTTCATCCTTGCGCTCGACCTCGATGTGGCTGGTGAGATCGCCCTGGGCCACCGTTTCCGCCAGATCCACCGCCTGGTTGATGGGCGTAGTGACAGAGCGCGTAATCAGCCAGCCCGCCAGAATGGACAGCAGTGTCGCCACCACCAGCTGGCCGACCATCAGCCAGGTGGCCTCCTGCGCCGTGTCTTCCGCCTTGGCGCCGTCTTCATTCATCAGTTTGCCCTGGAAGGCGAGAATCGCATCGAGCTTGCCAAAATACGCGTTCTGCGCCGGGACCATATCGCTGAACATGTACTGGATGGCGCCGTCGCGGTCGCCGCTCTGGAAGCGTTTCAGCACTTCGTCGCGCTTGGCCTTGTAGTCGAGGAAGGCCTGAGTCTCTTCCGCAAACAGGCGCTTGGCCTCGGCGCTGCGGATGATCTGCTCCAGCTTATTGGCGGCTTCGGCACCGCTGCGGTCCGACTCGGCCATGCTGGCGAGGAAAGCGGCCGACTTGCCGGCATCCGGCTCCAGCATCGCGTTGCGCAGCGATTGCGCGGAGCGGTTGGAATGGCTGCGCATCTCGTTGGTCAACACCACCTTCTGGTAGCGGTCGCTGACCAGCTTGCCGGTCAAATCGGAAATCTGCTGGATGCGCCCGATGCCGGTGAAGGACATCAGCAGCATGATCAGGATCGTCACTGCAAAACCAAGGGCCAGCCGGGCGCCAATTTTCAGGTTTGAAAGTGTCATCGCTATCCTCCGGGGGAGCACTCATCGTATGCCTTTTCACGAGAGGCTGGCTCTCTGTTGAATACTGGATATAATTACAGTATTTCAACAGCCATTCATCCTCCCGCATGAGCAGGCCGCGCCGTATCGCCCACCTCGACATGGATGCGTTTTACGCGTCGGTGGAGCTGTTGCGCTATCCGGAATTACGCGGCCAGCCGGTCGTGATTGGCGGCGGTTCGCGCCATCAGCCTCGGCTGTTAGATGATGGCACGAAGCAGTTTTCCCGATTGCGCGACTATGTAGGACGTGGCGTAGTGACCACATCCACCTATGAGGCGCGCGCCCTCGGCGTGTTTTCGGCGATGGGCACGATGAAAGCCGCTGCCCTGGCGCCGGATGCCATCCTGCTGCCGACCGACTTCGAGTCCTACCGCAAATATTCACGCCTGTTCAAGGCGGCAGTGGCGTCCATTGCGCCGCAGATCGAAGACCGCGGCATCGACGAGATCTACATCGACCTCAGCGATCTGCCCGAGGACACGCGCGAGCTGGGCCAGCGCCTGAAGGCTGCGGTGAAGGAAGCCACCGGCCTGACCTGCTCCATCGGCATCGCGCCCAACAAGCTGCTGGCCAAGATCTGCTCCGACCTGGAAAAGCCGAACGGGCTGACCATCATTTCCCACGACGATGTGCCGGCCCGCATCTGGCCGCTGCCGGCGCGCAAGGTGAACGGCATCGGCCCCAAGGCGGCCGCCAAGCTGTCCGCGTTGGGCATTGAAACCGTGGGTCAGGTGGCGGCGGCTGATGCCCGCCTGCTGCAGGAACATTTCGGCCTGAATTACGCGGAATGGCTGCAGCGCATCTCGCACGGCCACGACGAGCGCGAAGTGGCGACGCGCTCCGAGCCCAAGGGCATCAGCCGCGAAACGACGTTCGAGCGCGATCTGCACGCGCGGCAGGACCGCGGCGAGCTGTCCGAAATCTTCACCCGCTTGTGTACCAAGCTGGCTGAGGACCTGGCGCGCAAGCGCTATGCGGGCCGCACCATCGGCATCAAGCTGCGCTACAGCGACTTCCGCACCGTCACGCGCGACGTGACCTTGCCGCTGCCGACCGCCGATGCCGCCACCATCCGCCGCGCGGCGGGCGAGTGTCTGCGCCGCGTGCCGCTGGACCTGAAACTGCGCCTGCTCGGCGTGCGCGTGTCGGCGCTGTCGCCGCTGGACGAGCTGGGCGCCGCGCCACCGCCCAGGCAGGGCGATCTTTTCGCCAGTCTGTGAGAATCCGAGAGTATTTCAGCCTGCAAGCGACCGCATAATGCCGGCGCGAGCCGGGGAATTGTGCCGCCGGCTGCGAACTGGAATTTGCCGATGGATCGAACGCTGTCCCTTCAGCGCCGCGCCCTGCTGCCCGCGCTCGCGCTGCTGCATCTCGCCGCTTTAATGGCCCTGCAACGCCCCATGCCGCGCCCGGCCGCAGAGCGCGTCCAGCACGAAGGCGAGCTGGTATTCCTGCTGTCAGCGCCGCCAGCGCCTATCCACCCCCGGCTAGCAGCGCACCCGCCGCTCCCGGACCAGCGGACGCTGCTATCCCCGCCGACACATGCAGCCGTCCCGATCGCACCGCCGCCCTCATCTGCGCATGCTTCCGAGCCCCCTGTTCGACCGATGGTCCCTGTCGAGCCGCCGCCATCATCCGCGCGACCTCCGACGCCGTTTGCCCCGCCGGCCGCCGCGGTCGAGTCGCCGCCGCTATCCGCACCCGCACCCGCACCCGCACCCGCACCCGCACCCGCACCCGCACCCGCGCCGCCTGCCGCTGCCGCTGCCGACCCTTCCGCTGCGCCGCCCTCTGCGGCATCGCTGCCCCTCACGCTTCCGGTCGACGACCCTTTCGCCAAGCCGCACGGCGGCCCGGACACCTTGCTCGCCAGATCCCGCCGCGCCGTCGTGGCCATCGACCGCGACTTGCGCAGGGAGCGTCACCTCCCGGCGGTGACGAAAGAACCCGAGCTCGCCACAAAGATCGCCGCCGCCGGTGTCGACCGCGGATTCGGCATGACGGAGCGGATGTTGCCAAATGGCGACGTGATCACCAGGGTGCGTACGCTCTTTACCAGCTACTGCGTGCTGAAGTCCGGTCCCAACCCGCCACCCGGAAGATCGCCCGGACAAACATTAATCGTGACCTGTCCGAAATGAGCCATGTAAAATGTCTTTCCTTTTAAATGCTCAGTAAGGCAAGCACCAGTTATGTGGTTCAAGAATCTCCAGATCTACCGTCTGCCCGCGCCGTGGGCGTTTACTCCCGAACAACTCGAAGAAGCTCTGCAGCCGCACTCCTTCACGCCCGCCAACAGCAATGAGCTGATGCGCCAGGGCTGGGACAAGCCGCGTCCGAACGGCGGCCTGGTCCACGTGGTCAACAAGCAAATGCTGATCGTGCTCGGCACCGAGAAAAAGCTGCTGCCGTCCACCGTGGTGAACCAGGTGGCCAAGGCCCGTGCCGCAGAGTTGGAAGAACAACAAGGTTTCGCTCCTGGCAAGAAAGCCATGAAGGAACTGAAAGAGCGCGTGCACGACGAGCTGCTGCCGCGCGCCTTCACCATCCGCAGCAATGTGTGGACCTGGATCGATCCGGTCAACGGCTGGCTGGTGGTGGATGCCGCCAGCCCGGCCAAGGCCGATGACGTGATCAAGCACCTGCTGAAGGCCGTCGACCGCATGCCGCTGGAATCGCTGCGCGTGCAGCGCTCCCCGGTCGCCGTGATGACTGCCTGGCTGCAGGAAGACGAAGCGCCGGCCGGCTTCACCGTCGACATGGACACCGAACTGCGCGCCACCGGCGAAAGCAAGGCCGCCGTGCGCTATGTGCGTCACACCCTGGAGCCGGAAGAAGTCCGCCGCCACATCGCCGCCGGCAAGCAGTGCACCCGCCTGGCCATGACCTGGGACAGCAAGATCAGCTTCGTGCTGACCGAAGCCCTGGCCATCAAGGGCGTAAAGCCGCTGGACGTCATCAAGGAAAACGAAACCTCCACCCGCAACGACGAAGAACGTTTCGACGGCGACTTCATGCTGATGACGGGCGAACTGTCCAAGCTGATGCAGGACGTGGTCGAAGCCCTCGGCGGCGAAGCAACCGCTTAAGTGACCGACGCGAGCAGGCGAGCGCAATACGCGTGGGCCCGCTCCGCCGGCACATTCGTCGCCCCCAGCAGCAATCCCTGCGGCGCCTGATCGGGCGCCGCAAACCATCCTGACAGCGCGGACGGCATCATGCCTGCCGCACGTGCTGCCGCCAGCGCATCGCCATCGCTGAATACTTGCAGCAGCACCGACAGTCCGGCCGGCACATTGCGCGCGCCCAGCTGGTCCAGCGCCCGCGCTATTGCCATCCTGCGCTCGCCATACAAGCGCTTCATATGCCGCAAATGGCGCAGATACAATCCACTGCGCAGGAACTCCGCCACCGCCAGCTGCACCGTGGGCGATGGCGCCGGATACAAGGTGGCCGCAGTTTCCGCGAAGCGACCCACCAGCGACTGCGGGACGACCAGAAAGCCCACGCGCAGGGCAGGGCTGAGCGTCTTGCTGAAGGTCCCGATGTGCAGTACCCGTCCCGCGCGGTCGAGCGCTGCCAGCGCCGGTGCGGCGCGGGCCTGCAGCTGCAGCTCGCCCATGTAATCGTCCTCGATAATCCAGGCGCCCGCTTGCGCCGCCCAGTCCAGCAGCGCCAAACGCCGCGGCAGGGACAGCGTGACGCCCAGCGGTGCCTGCTGGCCCGGCGACACGATTGCCAGTGCTGCATCGCCGGCCACTGCCATCCCCACGTCGACCTGCATGCCCTCCTGATCAACCGGCACGGGCATTGCCTGCATACCGGCCAGTGCCAGTCCGTCGCGCGAAACCGGATAGCAAGGGTTCTCAATCCAGGCGCGTTCGCCATGCAGCGACAGCACTTGCAATGCAAACGACAATGCGCCGGCGTGGCCATTGGTGATGAACACCTGCTCCGGTGCGCAATCCATGCCGCGCGCAATGCACAGGTAGGCCGCGATCTCCGCGCGCAGCTCGGCTTCGCCGCAGCGGTCAGGATAGGTGAGCGGGGACGCCGCCGCGCGGCGTGCGGAACGCGCCATGATGCGCGACCAGGTCTTGTAGGGGAAGGCATCCTGCGCCGGCACCGCGACCTGGAAGATGCCAGGCCGAGCGGCAGCGCCGCGCCGCGGGATTACGCCGGAATGAGCGGCGGCGTGGACGCCGCGCATGTCGGCCCCGCGCTGCGCCTGCATTGGCAGAACGGGTTGCGCCGCCACATGGCTGCCCGCCGCGCCAGCCGTGGAAATCAGCTGCTCGTCGCGCAGCACTTCATACGCCAGCCGCACCGTGCCGCGTGCGACGCCCAGCTGGGTGGCCAGATCCTGCCATGACGGCAGGCGCGCGCCGGGAGCGAGGCGTCCATCGCGAATGGCGTTACGTACGCCAGTGCTGATCTGCTCTGTCAGGGAAGCGGTGGACCGGCGGTCGATGGCGATGGAAAGATGGTACATAGATTTGGAGCGATCTTGCGTCTTTTTACTGAACCGCCACAAAAGTACCATGAAATCATCAAACTCCTGAGGATGACCATGAAAGCACTCATCGTTTCTCTGCTGCTGGCCGCGACACTGCCAGCCTTCGCCGCCGACGTTTCCGGCAGCGGCAATGACCGCGCCCATTCAGCCGGACAGCGCCTGATCGGCCAGCCCGGCCCCGCTGCCACACTGACCACCATCGATGGCGAACGCATCGAACTGGCTAAGTATTACGGCAAGCAGCCGGTCTATCTCAAGTTCTGGGCTACCTGGTGCGTGCCTTGCCGCGAGCAGATGCCGGCCTTCGAGAAAGCCTATCAACAGTACAAGGGCAAGATCGCCGTGGTGGCGGTGAACGCAGGCTTCAGCGACAAGGAGCCGGACGTGCGCGCCTACCGCGAGAAGTTCGGCATCCACATGCCGATCGTGATCGATGACGGCAGCCTCGCCGGCCAGCTGAATTTGCGCGTGACGCCGCAGCATGTGGTGATCGGACGCGATGGCCGCATCGTGCACATTGGCCACCTGCACGACAAGGCGCTGGAAGATGCGCTGGCCAAAGTGGCGAATGACGACAGCGCGCCGTCCGCATTGCCGCTGGCGCCTGCCGTAGCAAGCCAGGCTTCGCTGAAGCTGGGCGATGCAGTAAGCGTCTTGTCCGCAACAACCATCGACGGCAAGGCCTACGCGTTCAAGCCTGGCAAGCCGCGCGCGCTGGTGTTCTTCTCGCCCTGGTGCGAATCCTATCTGCGTGACAGCAGGCCTGCCGTGGCGCAGGCCTGCGCACGGGTTCGCGAACAATCCACGAAACTGGCGAAAGCGCCCGGCGTGGAGTGGCTGGGTGTAGCCGCACCGATCTGGGCCAGCGAGAAGGAAGTCGCGGATTATGGCAAGAGCAAGAAGCCTGGCATGCCGCTGACGCTGGACAAATCCGGCGAGATATTCAAAGCCTTTGGCGTGCGCGATATCCCGAGCGTGGTGTTGATCGATGCTAAAGGCCGCGTGGCGCGCGTGCTGGGTCCGGATGACAAGGATTTGCCGTCGGCCGTGCAAACCTTGAGGATGCAGTGATGCGCCGCCCGCTGCTGTTTTTGGTCCTGCTGCTGGCGCTTCTGTGCTTCGGCCGCACAGCGCTGGCCGCTGATGATTTCCTTGAGCCGGAGGCAGCGTTTCGCGTCTCGGCGCGTATGGTCGATAGCGCGCATGCCGAGGTGCGCTTCGACATCGCCGAAGGCTACTACATGTACCGCGAACGCTTCGCCTTTTCGGCACGCGGCGCCCAGCTTGGTGCAGCCGTTTTCCCTGCCGGTAAGGTGAAATTCGACCAGACCTTCGGCAAGCAAGTGGAGACTTATCGGCACGCCGTGGCGATCACCGTGCCGGTCACCGCGTCCGGCCCGTTTACGCTGACTGCGAACAGTCAGGGATGCGCCGACGCAGGCTTGTGCTACTCGCCGATGGAAACCACGCTGCAGCTCGATCCCACCGGCGCCGCCCCCGCCGCCACGCCTGCCGCCGCTTCTGTCTCGCCCGCGACGCCAGCCGCAGGCGATGATGTGACCGGCATTGGCGCCGCACTCGCCGGCGGCAGGCTGATCGCGATCGTCCCGCTATTTCTGCTGCTCGGTCTTGGCCTGGCGTTCACACCCTGCGTGCTGCCGATGGTGCCAATCCTGTCGTCTATCATCATGGGCCAACCGGGCAAGATAGATCGCAAGCGCGGGCTGGCGCTGTCCGGCGCCTACTCGCTCGGCATGGCCTTGGTGTACACGGCGCTGGGCGTAGCCGCGGGACTGGCAGGCGAAGGCCTTGCCGCGAGCCTTCAGAAGCCGTGGGTATTGGGGGTGTTTGCGCTGCTGATGGTTGCGCTGTCGCTGTCCATGTTCGGTGTCTATGAACTGCAAGTGCCATCCGTACTGCAAAGCCGGTTGACCAGCGCGTCCAGCCGGCAAAGCGGCGGCAGGCTGACGGGCGTATTCGTGATGGGCGCCATCTCCGCGCTGATTGTCGGCCCCTGCGTCGCCGCACCGCTGGCCGGAGCGCTGGTCTACATCAGCCAGACGCGCAACGTCATCATCGGCGGTGCCGCACTGTTTTCCATGGCGGCAGGCATGAGCGTGCCGCTGCTGCTGGTGGGCGTATCGGCGGGCAGCCTGCTGCCGAAAGCCGGTGCATGGATGACGCGTGTGAAAAGCGTCTTCGGGGTGCTGCTGCTCGCCATGGCTGCATGGTTTGCGTCCCCGTTGCTGGCTTCGGAAAAGCACGACACTCGATTCCAGCGCATCAAGACGGTGGCTGAATTGGATGCTGCGCTGGCGTCGGCGGGAAACAAGCCGGTCATGCTCGACTTTTACGCCGACTGGTGCGTGTCCTGCAAGGAAATGGAAAAGCTGACCTTCCCCGACCGCGCCGTGCACGACAAGATGTCGCGCGCCGTCCTGCTGCAAGCCGACGTCACCGCCAACACGCCGCAAGACAAAGCCCTGCTGAAGCGCTTCGGCCTCTTCGGCCCACCAGCGATCATCCTGTTCGCGCAAGGCAAAGAAGCGAAGCGAGTCATCGGCTACCAGGACGCAGCGACCTTCAGCCGCTCTCTGGTATCACTTGATTAGAAAATGACACCAAGCGCAGAGAGAATTGGCATGTCTCTTTGTGCAAACTCTTTAGCAACGCGATTTAGTTCACCCAACTGTTCCTCCTCCGACTCTACCGGTGTGCCCTTCAATACCAAGCGGGAGCCTGCACGTGTCAGAACTCCATTCGCGAAGGCAGCCCACTGTTCCGGTCTTTGTGCTCCATTGGCGCGCGAAAGCAGGAACAGCTGGTTAAAGCGTGGTACGTGAATGGCGCCACCCGTCGCGGGCGAAGCCAGGTGAGAGATATCGTAACTGTCCATCGCTATCTGGCAGATATAGCGATTCAGCTTGTCGGTCTGGGGTTTGGCCTGGACAATGAAATCCGGAGCTTGCACTGCCTGTACGTATTCCATAGCAACCAGCAGGAAAATAGCCTGGATGAGTTGTCCATTGGTGATGTCCCCGGCGGTACATACTTCGGCGATCTGGCCGATCGTGCGAGACTGATAGTCGGACAGGAAGTCGATGATCGGCTTGTAGACACTTTCCTGGAGTTGGACGTCGCCCAGTACGGTTCTCAGCTTGTATTGCACCTTGTCGAGCGGGACCGTTAACATCACGTTTTGGGCCATGAGCAATTCCTGGCGCTGTGATGAACGCAGTGTGCGTGCACCTCGCACCCAGTAATCACGGCGGAAAGGCTGGTTCAGCATGAAGTCGCGCACGGTCTGAGCGAAATGTACATCGTCGATCTCTTTGAGCAGAACCAATTGTTCTTCAGTGAAGTTGATTTTGTCGATCTGGTCAGGATAATGTGCTGAACACGCGAAGCTGAGCTTGGCTGGCGCGAGCCAACGCGCCATTTCTGAGAAAGACATGGGTGACCAGTCACGTCCGAAGTATTCATGGGCAACGTAATTTCGACTCATCTTTTTTACGCTGTCCACCCTGGCCTTCACACTTGGATTGACCTTTAGATAAGCGGGGTCCGTGGAAAACAGGCGGTCAATAAAGTCGAGCGACTCTCCTACGCGCGGTAGCATGCTTTTTCCTGGTGCAGCCATCACGGAACTGTGTCCATTCATTAGTTCGCGTACTGGAATCATGTTGGCCCAGCCTTGCATGGTGTTGTATGAAACATAGAGCACACCACCAACCTTTAGTTTGCGACGTACGAAGTCGACGATGATTCCGCGGTTGTCGTTCGAGATCCAAGTCCATATGCCGTGCAGGGCAATGAAGTCGAAATCAGGCAGGTCCTCGCGCTTGCAGAACTCTTCGAACGATTCGTCGTGAAGCTTCGCCTTGGACCCAGATACTTTGGCTAAATCCTGCGCGAAGCCGACTTGCGTGGGATTGAAATCCGTGCCGTGCCATTCAGTAAACGTGGCAGCGGCGTGGATGTTGATGTTCATGCCTTGGCCGAAACCCAGTTCACAGGCGACGCCGCTTTCGGGAAGCGCGAGTCCGGCATGGAGAAACGCGAGCCTTACTCGCAGGGGGTTCAGCTCGCTATACGCGCCAAAAATGTAGCCAATGTCGGCTACATAGCCGGCCGTCCAATCTGTCATATGCGCTCCGAAAAAAAATAGCGGGCGCTAGGTTATATATCAGCTTGGAAGTCCGATGTCACACCGTACGTGGCGGAAACATCAGAGAGGTTGGAACACGCCGGCGGCCTTGTTCTTCTGCACATTGTCCCAGGCGAAGATCTGGCCGTTCATGGCGACATACACGCCAGGCGGCAGGGTTTGCGCGACGCCGCAGGCGAAGCCCATGTTGAAGAAGGCGTCGGAGTTGTCGATTTCGTAGGGAATCATGGCGCCGGTGAAGACGATGGTTTTGTCCGTGACAGCCGGGCCGAGAACGGCCGCGGTTTCCTTCATCGTGTCGGTGCCGTGGATGATGACGATGGCTTTTTCGCTCGCGTTTTTGCACGCGGCGAGCACCCGCTCGCGGTCGGCATCGACCATATCCAGCGAGTCGAGCAGGGACACGACTTCCAGTGCGCAAGGCGTGGTGATGCGGGCGCGGGCGATGGCGGCGGGCAGGTGACTGTCGGCAAATTCGAGCTTGCCATTCAGTTCGTTGTAGTGCTTGTCAAAGGTGCCGCCAGTGGCGATGATGCGCAGAGTCATGATGAAATAGAATGGTGAGGAGAACGGGCTGAATTCTAGCCCAATTTACCTTTCATTCCGCCCAATCGTTGAGTACACTGCCTTCTTTGCCTGGCACCCGACCATGAAAGCGCTCGCACCCGGAACCGTGATTTTCCACCGCTACCGCGGCTATGGCGTCATCACGGCTGTCAACCTGCTAACGGGATGGATTTCCGCTCGCTTCGGCAGCGAGTCGCGTACGCTCGACTTGAATCTTTCTACCGACGAAGTGCAATTCGCGGACGGCGAAGCGATCCTGTTCCGCCGCGCCCCGCCGGACCGCATGCCGCACGCGCGCCTGATGGCCGTGGTGCGCGAGCTGCACAAAGCGGGCTATCAAAAACTTTATTTGTATTCCTGGCCCAAGCCGTCCGGCCTGCATTGGCGCTGGCATCTGTTCACCGGTCCGCGCGACTGGATGCAGCGGTCCTGGCGCGAAGGCTGGTACGGTTCGGGCGCCGATTACAACGTCAATCCGGTGATGGGCTGGGGCGATCAGCCGGGCGCGTCGACCGAAGAACTGATCCACGCGCTGGCGAAATTCGATCCACAGGGATTGGCGCAGGCGCTGGGCAAGGATGAAGATCACACCGCATGGTTCGCCGAGGTGTGCGACGCGCTGCTGCCGGGCTATATGTACAGCCTGAACATGGAACGTCCCGCAGGCGCGCCGCTGACCGACATGCCGGCGGTGCCCGTAATCCCGGTGCGCGCATCGCTGCCGCCGTATGAAGGCCCGACCATTCAATGGCCGCCGGGCTGGCAGGGCTTGTGGAGCAAGGTGCACGCCATGCCCGCACGCCACCCCAACCTGACCGGCGTTCCCGAAACTTAATTCGCCCGGATGTAGTCCACCAGATTCTGGAAGGCGTGGGTGAAGTACAGCTCGTAGCTGTCCTTTTCCACATAGCCGAGGTGGGGCGTCGCCAGCACATTCGGCATGCGCAGCAGCGGTGAATTTTCCGGCAGCGGTTCTGTTTCAAACACATCCACCGCCGCAAAACCTGGACGTCCCTGCCGCAGCGCATCTTCCAGCGCGCCTTCCGCCACCAGCTCGGCACGGCTCGTATTCACGAACAGCGCGTCTGGCTTCATGCGCGCCAGATCTTCCGCGGTAACAATGCCGCGCGTGGTATCTGCCAGACGGATGTGAAGACTCACTACGTCCGACTCTTCAAAGAAAACCTCACGCGACGGCGCCGCGCGGAAGCCATCCTTCACCGCTGCTGCGCGGCTGGCCTCGCCGCCCCACACCATCACATCCATGCCAAACGCTTTCGCATAGCCCGCGATCAGCTTGCCGATTTTTCCGTAGCTCCAGATGCCCATGGTGCGGCCTTTCAGCACGGTGCCCAGCGTGTTGTAGGGCTGGCTCAGCGATACAGTCTGCCATTGGCCTTCCTTCAGGCGCGACGCATAGGGCACGATCTTGCGCTGCGCCGCCATGATCAGCGCCCAGGTCAGCTCAGCGGGAGCGGTGGGCGAACCGACGCCTTCCAGCACCGTAATGCCGAGCTCTTTGCAGGCTTCCATATCAATGTGGCCACTCACTTTTCCGGTTTGTGAAATGACTTTGAGATTTGGCAGCTTGGACAGCAGCGCACGATTGAATGTGGTGCGTTCGCGGATCAGAATCAAAGCATCGAAAGGCGTCAGGCGGGCCACCAGCTGGCCTTGGCCCTTGACCGTATTGTTGAAGACTTTAACGTCCAATCCATCCAACAAACGGAAGCAATCGAGTTCCCTTACGGCATCTTGGTAATCATCGAGAATGGCGATTTTCATGGCAGTTAGCAGATTTTGTGATGAAATTGGTAGGGAAATAACGGGTTTGCGAATATCTCGAATAGCCTACTACATTGCTCAGGCATTTCTCCTACATTTCTGTCGGAAACGCGAGGTCAGAGGTGTACAATCGGCCCAATTCAGGAAGCTCAACGGGGCTCCCTCGCAGCATGCCGGACTCACCCGCCCTTGAGAAATCGGGCGCATCGACAGAACCGCCGTATATCGCCGAAGCATCACAATGTTGTATGCCTTTCCGAGCGCAAAGCTTTTCGCTGACGACGATCCTGCCGTGCCGGGACAAGACCAGAATTCTTTATTGGCATTGGAGGTACTATGAATCAGCCCGTTATGGGAGGCGTTGCAGCAGTGAACGCACCAGCTTATATTAAACAGCAAAAGCTGATCAATTGGGTGGCCGAGGTTGCTGCCCTGACCAAACCCGCGCGCATCTACTGGTGCGATGGTTCGCAGGAAGAGTATGACCGCCTGTGCGCCGAAATGGTTGCCGCCGGCACCATGAAAAAACTGAACCAGGAAAAGCGTCCGAACTCCTACCTGGCTTGCTCCGATCCAACCGACGTTGCTCGCGTCGAAGACCGCACCTTCATCTGCTCCAAAACGGCCGAAGAAGCCGGCCCGACCAACAACTGGATCGACCCGACTGAAATGCGCACCACCCTGAACGGCCTGTTCGACGGCTGCATGGCTGGCCGCACGATGTATGTGGTGCCGTTCTCGATGGGCCCGCTGGGTTCGCCGATCGCCCACATCGGCGTGGAACTGTCCGACTCCCCATACGTTGCCGTCAACATGCGCATCATGACCCGCATGGGCAAGGCTGTGTATGACGTGCTGGGCACCGATGGCGACTTCGTGCCGGCAATCCACACCGTTGGCGCACCGCTGGCTGCCGGCCAGAAGGATGTGCCATGGCCATGCAACCCGACCAAGTACATCGTTCACTTCCCGGAGACCCGCGAAATCTGGTCCTATGGTTCCGGCTACGGCGGCAACGCGCTGCTGGGCAAGAAGTGCTTCGCGCTGCGTATCGCTTCCAACATGGGCCGTCAGGATGCACAGAACGGCGGCGACGGCTGGCTGGCAGAACACATGCTGATCCTGGGCGTGGAATCGCCGGAAGGCAAGAAGCACTACGTCGCAGCGGCCTTCCCGTCCGCCTGCGGCAAGACCAACTTCGCGATGCTGATTCCACCAGCGACCTTCAACGGCTGGAAAGTCACCACCATCGGCGACGACATCGCCTGGATCAAACCGGGCAAGGATGGCCGCCTGTACGCGATCAATCCGGAAGCCGGCTACTTCGGCGTGGCGCCTGGCACCAACACCAAGACCAACTCGAACTGCATGTCCTGCCTGAACGAGAACACCATCTTCACCAACGTCGCGCTGACCGACGATGGCGACGTATGGTGGGAAGGCCTGACCAAGGAAGCGCCTGCGCACCTGATCGACTGGCAGGGCAAGGACTGGACCCCGGCGTCCGGCACCAAGGCGTCGCACCCGAACGCACGCTTCACCGTGGCTGCCACCCAGAATCCGGTGATTGATCCGGCCTGGAACGATCCGGCCGGCGTGCCGATCTCCGCCTTCATCTTCGGCGGCCGCCGCTCGACCACCGTGCCACTGGTGACCGAAGCGCGCAACTGGACCGAAGGCGTCTACATGGCTGCGACCATGGGCTCCGAAACCACCGCTGCGGCCGCCGGCCAGCAGGGCGTGGTGCGCCGCGACCCATTCGCCATGCTGCCATTCATCGGCTACAACATGGCCGACTACTTCCAGCACTGGCTGGACATCGGCAAGCGCCTGGAATCGAAAGGCGCCAAGCTGCCGTCGATCTTCTGCGTCAACTGGTTCCGCACCGACGAGAACGGCCACTTCGTATGGCCAGGCTTCGGCGACAATATGCGCGTACTGAAGTGGATGCTGGAACGCGTTGAAGGCAACGGCGGCGGCGTCGAAAACATCTTCGGCACCACCCCGCGCTACGGCGACATCCAGTGGGACGGCCTGCCGTTCACTCCGGAAGAGTTCGAAACCATCACCTCCATCGACAAGGACGCCTGGCGCGCCGAACTGAAACTGCATGCAGAATTGTTCGACAAACTGGCCTACCACCTGCCGCAAGAGCTGAAGGACAACATGGAAAAACTGGAGCAGCGCCTGAACGGCTAAGCCCAGTCAGCCCAGCCAAAGCGCGCCCATTGAGGCGCGCTTTTTTTTTCGCCCTGGGGGTGCGGTATGTCTGCTGTGCCAACCAGTCTAATTCGCTCTAGATTCGGCGAAATCGATCTAAACGAGTCTAGAACTCGGGGCTAAGAATCTCAAAAGGTCTAAAAATATCAGCCGAAAGTCTAATTTGGTCGCTTTTCCGGATGCGAAAGTCTAAAGCGGACCATATATTCGTTCTGCATTCCAACTTATAGACTGCTTTAGCGCGCTCTACAATCAATTGCGCGAATCCAGTGTCCTTCGCCAGGAAAGCGGAGCCAAATAAAGCGCCACGCATTACGTCCCGCGGTATGCCTGTTGGCGAAAAGAGATGGTGTCAGAGACCTGCCGTCTTCGGACAAGATGTGCTCTCCAACCACCTTCGCAAATTCCACAGTCTGACGGTAGCTTGTTCGAAGATTGGTTCCGTCTGGTAGAAAGATATTCTTCCATTGGAAGCCACGCACGGGCGCTCCATTCTTATGCAGGGCGGTTCTCTCCAAGTCAACCTTGAGCCAGCGTTTGAGCAATTCAGCGATGAATTCTTCAAGTTTGGCGCCCGGTTGCGTCTCCATCAAATGAAATTCCAGTTCCAACAGATTGCTTGCCGGCAGATGTACAGGGCGCGTCGCGACGTAGTCCATGATCCAGTCCTTTCGAAAAGAGTCTAAAGATTGGACAAAGGGAACAGCACGTAGTTCGTTTTAGACTTTCGCTCCTTAAAAATAGACTGACTTAGACTTTCGATTGCATTTCAGCGACCTTTTTAGACTTTGCCCCTCGATTTTTAGACTCGCTTAGATTCCTTCTGACCCGTTTAGACCGAATTAGACCGGGGCTGTTTGGAGACCCCCATGCATCGCGTCTGCGAGCGGTGACAAAGGGTGCATTTTTCAAAGCACTTGCGCCAGTATCATGATCCCTTCGGGTGCTTGGGTACTGCTCATTGTGGTTGATCGTAGGTGGCCCAATTACATTTGCTCAAAAACTGAAAGGCGATACGGAAGAATAAAGGCAGAACTCGAAGTTGCGGAGCACGGGAAGAAGGTCATTCAACTAGCGCGGTCGAAGGAGCATCCGCTGCTGCACAGGCTGCGCGGTTCCACAGCATGGGCGAACACCGTCATGAGCAGCAGCAGGTAAAAGCTTTCCTGCTGGGCCTGAGATCCGATTTGACGAACGACGTCGCGCAGCTAAACGACCCTACGAAATCGTGCAAAGCATTCGATGCGAACTACCAGTCCCTTGCGGCGCTCGACGCCAAAGGTACGCCGGACGGAGAGAAATTCGAGCAAGCTTTCCTGCTGCTGCACACCAACGCCTACTTCGGTGGCTGGATGGGCAACCACACGAAGCTGAACGCTTATCTCGACGCGGCCCTGGTGAACGGAGATGGGCTGGAACAGGGCTACCAATTCGCGACCGACTCGAGCAGCAAGTTCATCAAACCCGTCGACGAGCTCTATGCGAAGGAGTAATCCGCCGCCTGCAAAAGCGATTTCGCCTCGTTCAAAAGCAGGCGCGGAAGGTGGAAAGATTTTTTATTCAACTACTTGACATTTAGTTGCGTCGAGGAGCAGAATCGACGCTCATTGAATTTTGTTCAACCCGAATTTAGAGAAAGGACGGCCATGCCACGTACGGCTTATCAGAAGCGAATTCGATAGCCCCCCGTGCGTGTGCTCGGGGGAATGTCACCTCCGAGCCGGCCGTTCATCCGACAGAGCCCCGGTGAGGAAACTTGCTGGGGTTTTTGTTTTCCAGGCCCTGGCATCTTGGAGATTCCTTATGCCTTTGAATGAAAAACAGTACCAACGATTCCTGAAAATGTGGGCAGCCGGCACCGGCCGCCCGCGTCCGCCGTCGAATGTGATCGACCTGGCGGCAGCGCGCCGCGCGCGCGAGCAGAAGGCCTGCGACTGCGAACGCTGCCGCAGGCCGGAGGACGCCGAACTTAAATCAGCTTGAGTTCGATGTTGATGCCAGCCTTCAGTGCTTTCGAGTACGGGCAGGTGTTATGCGCCATCTCGACGATCTGCTGGGCCACTTCCGGCGCCAGGCCCGGCAGGCTGATGTTCAGGCGGGCGCCCAGGAAATAGGCTTCGCCGGTCATGCCCAGGTCGATTTCAGCGTCGACATACAGATCGGCAGGCAGCACCACTTTCAGCGCAGCGCCGGCTTTGCGCATCGCGCCGATGAAGCAGGCGGACCAGCCGGCAGCCAGCAGTTGTTCCGGATTGGTACCAGGACCATTGCTGCCTGGTGGCGACAGCAGAATGTCCAGACGGCCATCGTCACTGCGCGCGGTGCCTTCACGGCCGCCAGAGGTACGGGTTTTGCCGGTGTACAGAACTTTTTCGATTTGCATGATGGACTCCAGTGGGTCGGTTGAAAGTGATGCCAGTGTAGGTAGCCCGTGTGTACGCCATGTGTCGCCATGTACAAAAAATCTGTTTACATTTCGCACACGTGTGCTAAAGTTCGCTCCATGGATGCACTAACAGCAAAAAGCGAGGCGACTTTCGCCACTATCATCGACGCCGGTTGCGAGATGGCTGCTGTCGAGGGTATCGGCAAGCTGTCGCTGGGCGAGATCGCCAAGCGCACCGGTATCAGCAAGAGCGGTGTGTTCTCCCGTGTCGGTTCGCTGGAAGCCTTGCAGATCGCAGTGCTGGACGAGTACGACCGCCGTTTTGCCGAGGAAGTCTTCATGCCAACCTTGCAGCTGCCGCGCGGTTTGCCGCGTCTGCAAGCCCAAGTGGCAAACTGGATTAAGCGCGCCAGCGATGAGGCGCTGCGCAATGCCTGCCTTTATACAGCGGGCGCTTTTGAGTTCGACGACCAGCAGGGGGTAGTGCGCGACCGGTTGGCCGAAGGGGCGATACGCTGGCGCGCCTCGATGCGGAAGACCATCCTGCAGGCGATGGAAGTGGGTCAATTGCGGCCAGACACCGATCCGGAGCAGCTGGTATACGAAATTTATAGCCTGATCGTGGGCCTGGTACACGATGTGCGCTTCCTGCGTGATGCAAATGCGCCGCGCCATATGCAGCGCGCCTTCAATCGCCTGATTTCGACGTACAAAAGTTTCAACGAGGTCTGATCTCTTGGGGTTGCCGCCGAAGTCTGGCGGCACTTTTTTCAAACAAGTTTCGCACGACTGTGCGAAATTGGAGGCTGAAATGCGATTCCTGCTGCTCCTGGTGCCGGTCGGCATCTACTACATCTACCGCACGAACCTGATCGACCTGCTGCGCAATCTGCCCAGCAGCAACGACGACTTCAATTTCTGAGGCCCCGCCATGGTGCTCGATTTCTATTTCGATTTCGCTTCCGGCTATTCCTACTTTGCGGCGCGCCGCATTGAAAGACTGGCCGTGAATCATGGCTGCATGGTGCGCTGGCATCCTGTGATGCTGACCGCACTGACTCACAGCACCGGCGTGCTGCCGTCGCCCATGGTGCCGATGAAGTGGGAGTATGTGCTGCGTGACATGCACCGCACTGCGCTGGCGGAAGGCATTCCGCTGCGCTTGTCGAAAGCCTTCCCGCAGCAGCTGCTGGCGCCCGGCCGCGCGATGTTGTGGCTGCGCGTTGCTTATGGCGAGGCGATCGCCCAAGCTTTCGCGCGCACCTGCTTCCAGGCTTATTACGGCGATGGCGTCGATATCGCCGATGCCGCGGTGTTGCAAGGCATTGCCGCGGGGCTGGGCGTTGACCGCGTGGCCTTCGCAGCGGGCCTTGGCGAATCGTCCATCAAGGAACAGTTCAAGCAGGCGAACGCGCTGGCGCTGCAGCGCGGCGTGTTTGGCGTGCCGTATGTGCTGGCGGAGGGCGAGCCGTTCTGGGGTTACGACCGTTTCGACCAGCTCGAACAATGGCTCGTCTCCGCGCGCCAGGCCGCATGATGTGCATGGCGGGTCAATGACCCGCTCTACGCCGGGGCGCAGCCCTGAAACCGGTGCGTAGGGCGGATCATCGATTCGCCGTATCAACGCTTGAGCAAATCATCAAGCGTCAGCCACAGCTCCTTGCGTGCGATGGGCGTGAGTGGTGGCAGGGTAGGATTGGATAACTCGATCACGCGCCGCTGCGCCAGATTCGCGCCCGCCAGCAGCTTGCCGTAATAAGCCAGCAGCAGGCGGTCGAACGAGCCATCCGCTTGCGCAATCTCCAGGCCGCGCCGGATTTCTTCTGCCAGCTCCGGATTGGCGCGGCTGACGAAAAAGTAATCGGCCGCCGGATAGCGCAGCAGCAGATAAGGCTCCGCAGCCAATTCCGGAAACTCCTTCAACTCGGACCAAATCTCCATGACCGAGCGCGGCACCGCATCAATCCGGTGCGCCTTCAGCATGCTGAACAACCTGCCATAACTGGCCACCGGGTCCGGCGCCAGGCCATTGCTGCGCATGATGTCCAGGTCCGGCCAATGCTCGCCCACCGCCATGTGCACATGGCGCAAACCGGCGAGATCGCGCACATCGCGCAGCGCGTCGCGCTGGTGGTCATTCACCAGCAGAATGCGCCAGCCGATCAGGCCTTTTGAAATCGGTATACGCACTGGCAGCAGCTGCTCTTCGCGCTCAATGGAAGTCATGGTGCCCAGCACCTGGATCGTGCCGGTGTTACCAACCAGCTCCGCGATCGCGCGATTCTGCTGGCGAAAGACCGGCGACAATTCCGCGCGATGCGTGCTGCCGGCCCTGGCCAGTGCCAGTTGCAGCAAGGTCAGACCAAAATCCGAGCGGCCATCCTCCAGGGCGGGCGGGGAAGAGTAGTAAATCGTGTCGGCGTGTGCGGTGCGCAACGCGAACACGAGAACCAGTAGTAACAGGCGACGCATGGCGACCCCTGAAAAAGAGAAAGGCGCACTTAAAAGCGCGCCTTTCATTGTAATACTGGCTGAGCCGCGCACACGTCGCGGGCAGCATCAGTGCGTCATTTTTTCAACAACGGACCAAGGTACTTGCCGGTGACAGAAGCCGCATTCTTCGATACTTCTTCCGGCGAACCGCTTGCGATGATCTGGCCACCGCCCGCACCACCTTCCGGACCCAAGTCCACGATCCAGTCCGCGGTCTTGATCACGTCCAGATTGTGCTCGATGATCACCAATGTATTGCCCTGGTCGCGCAGACGGTGGATCACCTTCAGCAGCAGGTCGATATCGTGGAAGTGCAGACCGGTGGTCGGCTCGTCCAGGATGTACAGCGTGCGGCCCGTATCGCGCTTGGACAATTCCAGCGACAGCTTCACGCGCTGCGCTTCGCCACCGGACAGCGTGGTGGCCGACTGTCCCAGCTTGATGTATCCGAGGCCCACATCCAGCAGGGTTTGCAGTTTGCGCGCGATGACCGGTACGGCCTTGAAGAACTCGTGCGCATCTTCGACCGTCATTTCCAGCACTTCGGTGATGCTCTTGCCTTTGTAGTGCACTTCCAGCGTTTCGCGGTTGTAGCGCTTACCGTGGCAGACATCGCAAGGCACGTACACGTCCGGCAGGAAGTGCATCTCGACCTTGATCACGCCATCGCCCTGGCACGCTTCGCAGCGGCCGCCCTTCACGTTGAAGGAGAAGCGGCCGGCTGAGTAGCCACGCTCTTTCGAGGTTGGCACCGTCGCGAACAGATCGCGGATCGGCGTGAACACGCCGGTGTAAGTCGCCGGGTTCGAACGCGGCGTGCGGCCGATCGGCGCCTGGTCGACCGAGATCACCTTGTCGAAGTATTCCAGGCCGCTGATGGACTCATGCGGCGCCGGTTCGGTCTGCGAACCATACAGGTGGCGCGACAGGGCCGGGTACAGGGTGTCATTCACCAGCGTCGATTTGCCGGAACCGGAAACGCCGGTCACGCAGGTCAGCAAGCCAACCGGCAGCGACAGGTTCACCTTCTTCAGGTTATTGCCGGTCGCGCCCTTGATGGTCAGCTGGCGCTGCGGGTCTGCCTGGTGGCGCTTCTTCGGCACTTCAATCTTCAGCGTGCCGTTCAGGTATTGCGCAGTCAGCGACTGCTTGTTCTTCAGGATGTCTTTCAGCGAGCCGGAGGCGATTACGTCGCCGCCATGCACGCCTGCGCCTTGGCCCATGTCCACGATGTAGTCGGCGGTGCGGATGGCATCTTCATCATGCTCCACCACCAGCACGGAATTGCCGATGTCGCGCAGGTGCTTCAGCGTGTCGATCAAGCGATCGTTGTCGCGCTGGTGCAGGCCGATGGATGGTTCGTCCAGCACGTACATCACGCCGGTCAGGCCGGAACCGATCTGCGAAGCGAGACGAATACGCTGCGCCTCGCCGCCGGACAGCGTGTCCGCGCTGCGGTCCAGCGACAGGTAATCCAGACCCACATTGTTCAGGAAAGACAGGCGCGACACGATCTCCTTGATCACGCGGTCCGCGATATCCTTCTTCGCGCCCTTCAGTTTCAGCTGTTCGAAGTAGCTCAGCGAATCGCGCAGCGGCTTCTCGGCGATCTGGTAAATCGATCGCTCCTGCTTGCCGGTGCCGATCTTCACGTGACGCGCTTCCACGCGCAGGCGCGCGCCTTCGCAGCTCGGGCACTTCTTCTCGTTGATGAACTTCGCCAGTTCTTCTTTCACCGCCATCGAATCCGTCTCGCGGTAGCGGCGCGAGAGGTTGTTCACCACGCCTTCGAAGCTGTGCTCTTTCACCACTGTGCGGCCGCGCTCATTGATGTAGGCGAATGGGATGGCGGTCTTGCCGGAACCGTGCAGCACCACTTCCTGCGCTTTCGCGGGCAGCTTCTCGAACGGCGTATCCAGATCGAAATCATAGAAGGCGGCCAGTGCGGTCAGCATCGAGTAGTAGAACTGGTTGCGGCGATCCCAGCCCTTCACTGCGCCGGATGCCAGCGACAGATTAGGGAAGGCCACGATGCGCTTCGGATCGAAGAACTCGATATGGCCCAGGCCATCGCACTCGGGGCAGGCGCCCATCGGGTTATTGAAGGAGAACAGGCGCGGTTCCAGCTCCTGCAGCGAATAGCCGCAGGTGGTGCAGGCAAACTTGTTCGAGTACACATGCTCGGCGCCGGTGTCCATTTCGTAGACCATGGCGCGGCCGTCGGCCAGGCGCAGCGCAGTCTCGAAGCTTTCGGCCAGGCGCTGCTTGATCTCCGGGTTTACCTTCACGCGGTCGATCACCACGTCGATGGTGTGCTTCTCGGTTTTCTTCAGCTTCGGCAGATCGTCGACTTCGTAGATCTTTGCGTCATGGGTGCCGCTCTGCACGCGGAAGCGCACGAAGCCCTGGGCCTGCATCTGCTCGAACAGGTCGGCGTGCTCGCCTTTGCGGTTGGCCACCACCGGCGCCATGATCATCAGCTTGGTACCTTCCGGCATGGCCAGCACGGCATCCACCATCTGCGACACCGACTGCGCCGACAGCGCGTGGTCCGGATGGTTGATGCAATAAGGCGTACCGACGCGTGCGTACAACAGACGCAGGTAGTCGTGGATCTCGGTCACGGTGCCCACGGTCGAACGCGGGTTGTGCGAAGTCGCCTTCTGCTCGATGGAGATGGCTGGGGACAGACCTTCGATCAGATCCACGTCCGGCTTTTCCATCAGTTGCAGGAACTGGCGGGCATAGGCCGACAGCGATTCCACATAGCGGCGCTGGCCTTCTGCGTACAGCGTGTCGAACGCCAACGAAGACTTGCCGGAACCGGAAAGACCTGTGATCACGATCAGCTTGTTGCGAGGCAGATCGAGGTTGATGTTCTTGAGGTTATGCGTGCGCGCGCCGCGGATGCGGATTTCTTCCATTTAGCGAAGCCTTTTGAGCTGGATCAGTTGGATGAGGCAAATACTGTATATAATACCAGTGATAGAGGAATGCTGCTTGGGTCCGTCAAAAAAAGGTAGGCGGGGGACCGCGCCTGTATATAATCCCCGTTTAGCCCAATTTCAATGCAGGAGTAATACATGGCATCTGTTAACAAAGTCATCATCGTCGGCAACCTGGGCCGTGACCCGGAGATTCGCTACATGCCTAGCGGTGATGCAATCGCCAACATTGCTGTTGCGACCTCCTACCGCAGCAAGGACCGCAACACCGGCGAGCAGAAAGAACTGACCGAGTGGCACCGCATCTCCTTCTTCGGCCGCCTGGCGGAAATCGTTGGCCAATACCTGAAGAAAGGCTCTTCCGTCTACGTCGAAGGCCGTCTGCAGACCCGCAAGTACACCGATAAAGACGGCGTAGAGAAATACGCAACCGACATCATCGCCGAGCAGATGCAAATGCTGGGCGGCCGTCAAGGCATGGGCGGCGACGCCGGCATGGACGATATGGGCGGCGGCGGTTACGACGCGCCTCCAGCCCGTCCAGCCCCACGTCCTCAAGCTGCACCAGCGCCGGCACCACGTCCGGCTGCCCGTCCAGCCCCGAATTTCTCGGACATGGATGACGATATTCCGTTCTGATCCGGAACTTTCAATAGCAAAAAGCCCCGTAACTTCGCGTTACGGGGCTTTTTTTCATTCAGAACCCAAGGCCAGACCCAAGTGGCTGCCACGATGTGGCAGCCACTGGCTTTACGCCTGTGGTTTGGCGATCACCTTGATCTCAAACTGGAAACCATACAGCCAAGGTCACGCTGACGGCTCTGGCGCATCGATCCGATGCCGCTCTACCTTGCTTTCCCCGCCAACCGCCACATCAGCAAAAAGCTGCGCGTGTTCATCGATTGGGTGGTGGCGCTGATGGCGCAGCACGCATATCGATAGAGCGGGCAATACGGCGTTGCGTGATTTCCAGAATCCGGTCGGAAAATTCCGGATCGTCGACCATGCGCGCAACCGTCAGCGCGCCGACCATATTGGTGATGAGACTGAGCGCCACATCGCTGCGCTCTTCGCCATCGTGCTCCAGCATGAAGGGTGAGACTGTTTCGATAATCTTCTTGAAATTATTGGTCGCCACATGCCGCGTTTCCCCGGCTGCGCGCACCAGTTCGCTGCCCATGGCCGCCAGCGGACAGCCATCTTCCATATTGTCGCGATAGTCCTTCGTCATGTAGTCATGGAAGACGCTCAGCATAGCCTTGGCGCCTTGGTCGGCGGCAGCTTTGGAATCCCTCAGCAGATTCTTATCGGACGCAGACATCGCCTCGGTAACCAGCTGATCTTTGGAGCTGAAGTGGCGATAAAAGCCGCCATGGCTCAGCCCAGCCGTCGCCATGATCTGCGCCACGCCGGTGGCCTCGATACCCTGTTTCCGGAATGCCTTGGCTGCGATCTCGACGATTCGCTTCCGGGTTTCTGCGGTTTCCACTTTCGATTTCTTCATGCGCTGCTCCTGCTGATCATGGCTACATCATAGCCATTCTATTTTTTAGTGCAAGGTCATCATCTATCCTTTGACTTTTTAGATTGCGAGTCCTATTATTAGCCAGGTTAGTGAAGTGTCGTCATCTAAAATTAAGGACTCATGACCATGGATAAGCGCCTATTGATACTGGCTTTAGGAATGTTTGCGCTGGGGACGGACAGCTTTGTGGTTGCCGGTGTTTTACCCGAAATCTCGCATGCCTTCAACGTCAATGCCGGTCTGGCCGGACAGCTGACCACGGTGTACGCCATTGCCTACGCCCTGCTGTCGCCGACCATCGCGGCGCTGGCCGCCTCCGTGCCACGGAAAAAACTGATGCTGTCCGGTCTGGCCACCTTCATCGTCGCCAACCTGGTGACGGCCGTGGCGCCAAACTTCACCATCGCCCTGCTGTCGCGTGCTTTGGCTGGACTGGGCGCCGCAATGTACGCGCCAACTGCCACCGGCACCGGCGCAATGATCGTCAAACCCGAACAACGCGGCCAGGCGTTGACCATCATCGTTGCCGGACTGACTGCTGCGACCGCACTGGGCTCGCCCATGGGCACCGTCATCGGCGGCCTGGGTGACTGGCGCTGGACCATGGTGTTCGTCTCGGCAGTCGGTCTGATCGCTGCGACCGGCATCTCCATTCTGCTGAAAGACATTCCGATGCCGCCGAAAGTGAGCCTGTCGGCGCGCCTTGCACCGTTGAGTGACGCGCGGGTCGGCCTGGTGCTGATCACCACGCTACTGGCCATGGCCGGCAATTTCGTGATCTACACCTACTTCTCCGTGGTCTTCGATCGCATTCTGACCAGCACCGCTTTGTTTGGTGCGCTGCTGGTGCTGTGGGGCGCTGGCGGAACGGTGACCAATGTGGCCTTGTCTCGCCTGCTGGATAAATTCGGCCCACGCTGGGTGCTGATCGGCATGCTCTCCGTGCTCGTCGTCGACATGGCGCTGCTGCCATTGGCAAGCGGCCATCTGTGGTCGGCGGTCATTGCTATCGGTGTGTGGGGCGTGGCGGGATGGGGCATTATCGGCCCCCAGCAATATCGCCTGGTGAACATCGCCCCAACCATTGCGCCTGTGGTCCTTGGCCTCAACACCGCAGCAACCTATCTTGGCGTGACGGCGGCAGGCGTGCTGGGCGCCGCAGGCCTGCATGTTTTGGGCGGACACAATCTCGGCTACTTCGCAGTCGTGTTGTTCGCGTTGACCATCGTGACGTCGGAGCTGGCAGCGCGCCGCATCGAGGGCGATGACATCACGGCGGCCAACGCCGTGCCGTCAAAGTAAGCCTTGTAATCGTTGGTGAAATCCAAACGCTGCGTCCGAGCGGGATGGCTCTGCAAGCGTGAATGTGTTGGACATAATCAGATCCGCCGATCTTCTCCCGGGTCGTAACGGCCGACCGTTTCCAAAAAAAGGATCAACACATGAAGCTTAAAGAAGTTCGCCGGATCGCGGCAGCTGTCGCTATTGCGTTCGTTGCCGCGGCGCTGCCGGCCTCACCAACCTTCGCAGCTGCCCCGCAGCCAGGCTATGCCAAGGAGAGCCGTGAACTCATCACCAAGGACAACTCCGTCCTCATCCTGATCGACCACCAGCCGCAAACCATCTTCGGCATCGCCTCGCACGACCGCCAGACGATCATCAACAACGTCGAAGCGCTGGCCAAAACCGCCAAGGCCTTCGGTATCCCCACCATCCTGACCACGGTGGCTGCCAATACCTTCACCGGTCCGCTGATCCCCGAAATCCGCAACGTGTTCCCGGACCAGGAAGTGTATGACCGCACGTCGCTGAACGCATGGGCCGACAAGCGCATCGTCGATGCCGTGAAGAAGACCGGCCGCAAGAAGCTGATCTTCGCCGGAACCTGGACGGAGTTGTGCCTGGCCCTGCCGGTGCTGTCCGCAATTGAAGCGGGCTATGAGGTCTACTTCGTGGCCGATGCCTCCGGCGGCTCCAGCGTCGAAGCACATCAGCTGGGTATTCAGCGTATGGTGCAAGCGGGCGCACGCCCAATGACCTGGATCGGCGTGATCTCCGAACTGCAATACGACTGGAGCAACCAGGCGACCTATGACGCCGTCACCAAGATCGTGACGGAGCACGGCGGTTCGTGGGGCGTCGGCATCAACTACAGCCGCTCGCTGCGCAAGTAAGCAGGCATGACCGCCTTCATCCCAGATCGAAGGCGGTTACTTTGGGCAGTTCCGCCGCGAGAAAATCGACGAAGGAACGCACTGCCGGCAGGCGGCCTTTGCGATATGGGATCAGTGCCGAGATACGCGCCTCCGATGCGATCCAGCCCGGCAGGATGTGGCGCAAGGTCCCCTTTTCCAATTCGTCGCGGCAGATATAACCCGGCAGGGCGGCCACGCCGACATTGGAGCAGGCTGCCTCTTTCAGGGAAATCAGATTATTGCTCTGGAAGCGCGGTGTGAACGCCACCGTTTGCTGACGTCCATTCGGCCCGTGCATTTTCCATTGCGGCGGCCCTTTGCGGACAATCGACACAATGCTGTGCAAGCCAAGGCACTCCGGATCGTCCGGCTCCGAATGCCGTTCCAGGTATCCCGGCCCGGCGAACAGGCACCAGGGCGCTTCGGCGATGGGACGCTGCACCAGTTCCGAATCCTGCAGGCGCGAGCTGTGGCCGCGCAGCGCAAGGTCGAAGCCCTCGCCGACGATGTCCACCAGCCGGTCGGTCGCATTCTCCTGAATGGTGACTTTGGGGTGCAGGCTCAGAAAACGCGGCAAGGCTTCCCGCAAAAGATATTGCGAGATCTCCACCGGTGAAGTGATGCGGATAATACCGCTCGGCTCCGCCAGCCGCTGGCGCATCGCTTCCTCCGCACAGTGCGAGCTTTCCAATAGTGTCAACGCGTGCTGGTAAAACTCCGCACCCACTTCGGTCACGCCGAACTGCCGCGAGGTACGGTTCAGCAGGCGCACGCCCAGCGACGATTCCAGTTCCTTGATGCGATGACTGAGTGTGGACTTGTGCAGGCCAAGGGCCTCGCTCGCGGCGGTGAATCCACCTCGGTCAACGACCTGCACAAAGAAAAACACATCCTTCAAGTCCAACATTGCCTTGTCCTGGGGTTCGCTTGGGGTTTGAATGGTAACGCAAACATATGACATGTCATCGTTTGTATTTGTCGAACGCTGCGTCCAATCCACTTTACTTCTCAAACGATATGAGGCCGCTAAGATTGCTCAGATATGGAAACCAGAACGATTGGCGGTCTGCCGGAATGCCTGCTGTCCGGCCGCGAAACCGAAGTCCTGCAGCATGCGGCCCACGGCAATTCGAACAAGCGCATCGCGCGCAAGATGGACATTTCGGAACAGACAGTGAAAAGTCATATGAAGAGCATTCTGTCGAAGTTGACTGCCAACGACCGCACGCATGCTGTCACCATCGCGCTGAAGCGGGGCATCATCGACCTTTATTCAGGCCTTTAAATTTTCACAAACTTGTGCCAGAATGATTTCAAGCACTCACTGAAGAGCAACAACAAAAATCGTGTTTGATCTGGTGTCACCTGCGCTTTTCGCGCCTTCCGCGCACCCTCTGCCCCGGCCGGTTCATGCCCGCCCACTCCCCTCGAATTTGCCTGTCACGGCACCGCCGCGCCGCTGACGTTCGCGCGCGCCCACTGCGTCGCCGCGACGCATCCGTATTTCCAGTCTTATCCACAACCGAAAGGTTTGTATGTCAACCCCGCTATTTGGCATCATCGTAGTTGCAGCAGCTTTGCTGGCTCTGTTGCTGCTGTTGTTGGTATCTGGCGTTATCAAGTACATCCCTAACGACCGCATCGGCGTCGTTGAAAAACTCTGGAGCTCTTCCGGCTCCGTGCAAAGCGGACTGCTCGCCCTGAACGGCGAAGCGGGCCTGCAGCCTGAACTCATTCGTGGTGGCTTCCACTTCTTCGCGCCCTTCCAATACCGCGTCCACATTCATCCCATGGTGTCCGTCACACAGGGCACCATCGGCTACGTCTTCGCGCGCGACGGCATCGACCTGCCCGCCGGACAGACCCTGGCCGACAATTCGCGCACCAGCGATTTCCGCGACGTGCGCGCTTTCCTCAGCAACGGCGGCCAGAAAGGCCCGCAGCGCATGATCCTGCGCGAAGGTACGCACATCATCAATCCCGCTTTGTTCGTCGTGATGACGGAGGAAGCGACATATTCGATGTCGCTCGACGCGAAAGAAAAAATCTACTACGAGCAAATGCGTGGCCTGCTCGATGAGCGCAGCGGCTTCACACCGGTCGTGATCAAGGAAACCACCGGCTCGCACGATTCCGATCAGCTGGCCGTGGTGACGGTGCAGGACGGTCCCGGCCTGCTGAAGGACGAGCTGCTGGCGCCGGATGTAGGCGACACCCACAACGCCTTCCAGGAGCCTGAAAAATTCCTTGCCGCTGGTGGCCGCCGCGGCCGCCAGGAACGCGTGCTGGTAGAGGGTACTTACTTCATCAACCGCCTGTTTGCGACGGTGGAATTCATCAGGAAGACCGTGATCCCGGTCGGCTTTGTGGGCGTGGTGGTGTCGTACACCGGCCATAAGGGCACCGACTTATCCGGCACCGAATACACGCACGGCGAGCTGGTGGAAAGCGGCTGCCGCGGCGTGTGGCGTGATCCGCTCATGCCGGGCAAGTACGCATTCAACACTTACGCCGGCAAGATCGAGCTGGTGCCGACCACGAACTTTGTGCTGATGTGGAAGTCCGGCGAGAGCGGCTCCAGCTTCGATAAGAATCTGCGCGAGATTACGCTCATCACCAAGGACGCTTTTGAACCGCAGTTGCCGCTGTCGGTCGTGGTGCACATCGACTATCGCAAGGCGCCAATGGTGGTGCAGCGTTTCGGCAATGTAGCGCAACTGGTGGAACAGACGCTGGACCCGATGGTGTCGTCATACTTCAAAAACGTCTCGCAAACCAAGACCTTCATTGAACTGATCCAGTCGCGCAGCGAATTGCAGCATAACGCGTCGGAAGACATGAAGCTGCGCTTCCAGGCCTATTCGCTGGAGTTCCAGGAGGTCCTGATCGGCACACCGAAGCCACAGCAAGGCGACAACAAGATCGAGAACATCATGGCCCAGCTGCGTGACCGCCAGATCGCACGCGAGCAGGTCGAAACGTTCGCGCAGAAGCAGATCGCCGCCGACAAGGAGCGCGAACTGAACGAAGCCGAACAGCGCGCCGCCAAACAAAAAGAGCTGACCGGATCGCTGGTCGATATCTCGATCAAGGAAAACCAGGGCGCTGCCAACGTGAAGGCGGCCGAGAAGCGCCGCCAGGAAATCGAAGCGCTGGCACAGGCCGAACGCTTCAAGCAGGAAGTGGAGGGTTCCGGCCGCGCTTCCGCAATCCGCTCCGTCGGCGAAGCGGAAGCAGCAGCAATTCACGCCAAGTCCGAAGCGATGCAAGGTGAAGGCGCCGACAAGCAGCTGATGCAAACCGTGATGCTGCGCCTGGCCGAAGCCTTCGAAGCTGCGAAGGTCCCGCTGGTCCCGCAAGTGCAAATGGGCGGTGCCGACAACAACGCCTTCAGCACCCTGCTTGGTCTGATGAGTGCAATCAAGGCTGGCGAACTGACCACAACGTCTGATAAGGTATAACTCCTTTAGTGGCGGGCGAAAAACGAAAGTGACCGCCCGCCACTGCTTGCGTTTTAGCGCAAAAAAAAATCGAGGAGACGACGTTGCGATACACGGGAATAAAGCAGCTGGCGGCGCTGGGCATCATGATGGCGGCGTTGAGCACACAAGCGGCCATGCCGCATTTCGCGGTGGCTGGCGACCACTTCGAACTGGATGGAAAGCCGTATGTGATCCGCGCCGGCGACATGCACTACGCCCGCATTCCCCGTGCGTTCTGGCGCGAGCGCCTGCAGCAGGCCCGCGCCATGGGCTTGAATACGATCACCACCTATGTGTTCTGGAATCTGCATGAGCCAGAGCCTGGCCATTTCGATTTCAGCGACAACCTTGATCTCGCCGCCTTCGTGCGCACGGCACAGGAAGTTGGACTGAATGTTGTGCTGCGTCCCGGTCCTTACGTCTGCGCGGAGCTGGACTTCGGCGGCTTCCCCGCATGGCTGCTGCGTACGCCCGGCCTGCGTGTCCGCAGCATGGACCCGCGCTACCTGGATGCGACTGCCCGCTACTTCAAGCGCGTTGCGCAGGAAGTGGCGCCGCTGTTGTCCTCGCGCGGAGGACCGATCCTGATGACACAGGTGGAAAACGAATATGGCTCGTATGGCGAAGATCACGCTTACATGGCCACTATCCAGAAGCAGCTGCGCGATGCGGGATTCGACCTCCCGCTATTCACATCGGACGGACCCGATCCCACCCTGCTCGATCACGGTACCCTGCCTGGCGTGACCGCTGTCGTCAATTTCGACGGTAACGTGGACGATGTGAAGGAAGCCTTTGCTCACCTGGCCACGTTCCGCCAGCATGTGCCGCGCATGGCCGGTGAATACTGGGCCGGCTGGTTCGACCACTGGGGCGAGCGTCACCACCAGACCAATCCCAAGCAGGCCGCCGATGCAGTGGACTGGATGCTCGGACAAGGCATTTCCTTCAATCTGTACATGGCGCATGGCGGCACCAGTTTCGGCTGGCAGCCCGGCGCCAACGGCCAGGGCAGCACCTACCAGCCCGACACCACCAGCTACGATTACGACGCCGCCATCGACGAAGCCGGCCGGCCCACGCCCAAGTTCTTTGCAATCCGCGCCGCTATCGAACGCCATCTGGCGCCTGGCGAGCATTTGCCCGACCTGCCGGTGCAAACCGTACCCCCCATCGCAGTGCCGCGCTTTGCGCTGGACGAATCCGTGGCGCTGGTCGATGCGCTGCCTAAGCCCATTGCGTCCCAGCTGGCCCGCAATATGGAGGCGTATGGGCAGGGCTATGGTTTCATCGTCTACCGCAAACGTTTCGTTGACGGCGCATCGGGCAAGCTGGATCTGGGCGCGGTGCGCGACTACGCACACGTGCTGGATGACGGCGCCACCATCGCCACCATGGACCGCCGGCGCGACGAGCACGTGACTGACATCAATCTCAAAGCCGGCAGCACACTGGATGTGGTGGTGGAGAACATGGGGCGTGTCAATTTCGGCCCAATGCTGGCCGACGAGCGCAAAGGTCTCACACGGTCGGTTTCACTGTCCGGAAAGCCCCTGCTCGACTGGGAAGTGTTCCCTATGCCGATGACCGATTTGTCAGCCCTGCATTTTGCAGGCGGCATACCAGCGAAACGCGGCCCCACGTTCTGGCGTGGCCATTTCAACGTCGCTGCCCCCGCCAGCACCTTCCTGGATATGCGCGCCCTCGGCAAAGGCCATGTCTGGATCAACGGCCACCATTTGGGGCGCTACTGGCGCATCGGCCCGCAGCAAAGCCTGTTCGTGCCCGGACCATGGCTTCGCAAAGGTGACAACGAAATCATCATTCTCGACATGGACGGTGCCCCGGAAGCGCCCAGTGTGCAAGGCTTGCCGGACCCGGTGTTTGCCACTCCGGGCTGAGTAAAAAAGCGCAGCATGCATTAGCTGGCCTTATGCATTCTATGCAGAGTATTCATTTGCCAGCAGAGGTGAAAAAGGCGCAGCATGGTGCATAAGCTATAAATTGGAGACGGCACATGCAGCAAGGTGAATTGGCAGGCAAGGTGGCATTGATCACGGGTGGTGCATCAGGCATCGGACGCGCCACGGCGGAGTTGTTCGCGCGTGAAGGCGCAACATTGCTGATCGCGGACCGCGATGGCGCAGCGGGCGAACTGGCGGTTGCGGCATTGACGGCAGCGGGCGCCCACGCTTCTTTCATCCGCGCTGACGTCGCGCAGGCAGCGGATTGTGAGGCGGCAGTGGCCGCGGCCGTGTCGCGCTACGGCCGTCTCGATGTTTTGTTCAACAACGCGGGCATTACCCGCCGCGCCAATGTGATCGACACCACCGAACAGGAATGGGATCAGGTCATGGCGGTTAACGTCAAATCGATTTTCCTGATGTGCAAATATGCTGTGCCGGTCATGCAGCAGCAAGGCGGCGGCAGCATCATCAACACCGCATCGGGATGGGGGCTGGTGGGCGGCAAGGATGCCGTGTCCTATTGCGCTTCCAAAGGTGCGGTGGTCATCATGACCAAGGCCATGGCTGTGGATCACGGCTCGCAGAACATCCGCGTCAACTGCGTCTGCCCCGGCGATACGGATACACCCATGCTGCGCAACGAAGCGCGCCAGCTGGGACTTGAGGAAACCGCACTGGTAGCGGCAGGTGCAGGCCGGCCGCTGATGCGAGTTGGTAAGCCGCCCGAGATCGCGCAAGCCGTGCTGTTCCTCGCCTCTGAGCGTGCTTCCTTTGTCACCGGCGACGCGCTGGTGGTGGACGGTGGCGGCCTGGCCGGATCGGCGTAAACCGTGAACAAGTGGGAGAACCCCCAGCTGCTGGAGGAAAACCGGCTGCCTCCGCACGCCTATTTTTTCGCCTACGAGGATGCCGAAACTGCGCGCACGTTTCAGCGTGAGCACAGCCGCCGTTTCCTGTCGCTGAGCGGATCGTGGCGCTTTGCTTACTTTGGACATCCGCTCGAAGTGCCGGCGCAGTTCTACAGCGAATACATGGAAAACTGGGGCGAAATCGCAGTCCCCCGTATGTGGCAGATGCAAGGCCACGGCCAGCTGCAGTACACCGACGACGGCATGCCTTTCCCGGTGGACCCGCCATATGTGCCATCGTCCAATCCTACCGGCGCTTACCAGTGCCGCTGGACGCTTGGTCCGGAATGGCGCGGCGAACGCGTGATCCTGCGCTTCGATGGCGTGGAAACCTATTTCGAAATCTACGTCAACGGCAATTATGCTGGCATGAGCAAGGGCAGCAGGCTGGCTGCCGAATTCGACATCACTGCGCTGCTGGCCGAAGGCCAAAACCTGCTCAGCGTACGCGTGCTGCAATGGGCGGATTCAAGCTATCTTGAAGATCAGGATATGTGGTGGACCGCCGGGATCTTCCGCGACGTCTACCTGATCGGCAAGGGCGCCATCCACCTGCAGGATGTGTGCGTACAAACCCGCTTTGACGAAGCCTGCTGCGACGCGCGACTGTCGTGCGCGATTGCGGTTTCCGCCGCCGCCGGCTGGCAAGTCGAGTGGACGCTGTACGACGGCAATCACGCAGTACAACGTGGCGCTGGCAACACACTGGCCTGGGAAACTGCCGTCTCGGCGCCACGCCAATGGAACGCCGAAGATCCCTATCTCTACCGGCTGGAGATCAGCCTGTACGACGAAGCGTGCTTGTTGCTGGAAGTTGTGCCGCTGCGTGTCGGCTTCCGCGAAGTAAAGGTGCGCGACGGCTTGATGCTGGTGAATGGCCACTACCTGAAACTGCACGGCGTGAACCGCCACGACAACGACCACCTGCGAGGACGCGCGGTGGCCATGGCGCGTGTCGAGCAGGATATCGTGCTGATGAAGCAGCACAATATCAATTCCGTTCGTACCGCACATTATCCCAACGATCCGCGCTTCTACGAGCTATGCGACCAGTATGGGCTGTTCGTGATGGCCGAGACGGATGTGGAAACCCACGGCTTCGTCAACATCGGCAATCTGAGCCAGATTACCGACGATCCGGCCTGGGAAGCGGCTTTTGTTGACCGCATCGAACGCCACGTGCACGCGCAAAAGAATCATCCGTCCATCATCATCTGGTCGCTGGGGAACGAGTCCGGCTACGGCTGCAATATCCGTGCAATGGCGGCGCGCTGCCGCGAGATTGATCCAACGCGCCTGATCCATTACGAAGAGGACCGGGACGCCGAAGTATGCGACGTGGTCAGCACCATGTACTCGCGCGTGCAAATGATGAACGCCTTCGGCGAGTACCCGATGGACAAGCCGCGCATCCTGTGCGAATACGCCCACGCCATGGGCAATGGGCCAGGTGGCCTGAGCGAATACCAGGCGGTGATGGATCGCCATCCGCATTTGCAGGGCCACTACGTTTGGGAGTGGTGCGATCACGCCATCCTGCGGCCGGAGGTACCGGGGCGGGCGTTTTATGCATTCGGCGGTGATTATGGCGACAACCCGAATAGCGGGAATTTCTGCTGTGATGGATTGATCTATCCCGACCAGCGCCCCGGTCCCGGCCTGCGTGAATACAAGCAGGTCATCGCGCCAGTAAAGGTACGCGCCGTCGACGCCGCCGCCGGCAGGTTGGAAGTGGAGAATCGCTACTGGTTCAGCAGCCTTGATGGCATTTCATTGCTCATTGAGACCAAGGCCGATGGCGAGAAGCTTGACATGCAGAGTGTGAAGCTGCCGTCAGTTCCGCCCGGCGGGCGTCTGGAAATCGATATCCCGGCTGCGCCACAGGCTGGTGGTCAGCGATATCTGAACGTGCGCGTGCTGCGCGAAGAGGCAACTGCGTACAGCGCCGCACAGCACGAGCTGGCGATATATCAGTTTGCATTGCCATCGCTTCCCGTGCGGCCGCCGCAGGCGCCCGCCGGCGGTGCGGCTCCGGTGCTGGTCGAGCGCCGTCTCGACTGGCGTGTCGAAGGCGCTGCCTTTCATATGGTGTTCTGCAAGCTCACGGGAAAACTCAAGGAATGGGTGGCGCATGGTGCGCCCCTGCTCGCGAGTGCACCGCAGCTGACGTTCTGCAAACCCTGCATCGACAACCACAAGCAGGAAAACGAGGCCCTGTGGCTGCCGCAGCACCTGAACATCCTGCAAGAGCATCTGCGCAGCATGGAAGTTGTGCGCAACGGCGCGATGGTGGAGGTCATTGTCGACTGCCAGATCGCGCCGCCGGTGCTGGGTTACGGCATGCGCTGCCGCTATCACTACTGCGTTGATGGTGGGGGACGCCTGCAACTGACTTTGTCCGGCGTACCGTATGGAGGTTTCAAGGACATGATCCCGAAGATCGGCATGTCACTGGGACTGCACCGCCAACTGGAGCAGGTCGAATACTTCGGCCGCGGCCCCGGTGAGAACTACCCGGACAGCAGGGCATGCAGCATCATCGACCGCTACAGCAGCGACGCGGCCGGCATGTTCGAGCATTATCCCAAGCCGCAGGACAATGGCAACCGCATGGACGTGACCTGGGCAACGCTGCGCGGCAGTCACGGCAAGGGTTTGCGCGTCGATGCGCCGCAAGGCGTCCATTTCAGCGTCTGGCCTTACAGCGCCGGGCAGATTGCGGCCGCGCGGCACGACAATGCACTGCGCGAAGACGATTACTGGACCGTTAATCTGGATCACAAGATGAGCGGGCTTGGCTCCAACTCCTGGGGTTCCGAAGTGCTCGATTCCTATCGGGTATATATGGCGCCTTTCAACTACAGCCTGTATTTGTCGCCGCTGCATGGGGAGGATGGCCTGTGATGATCCTGAATAGCGTGGAAGAATTTCGCCAGCGCTACCACTCGGAAAAGAAATGGCGGCGCTGCCTGGAGGCCATCGCCAACCTGCCCAGGCTGAAGCCCGGCGTGTGTCATTCGATTGGTGATTCGCTGGTCTACCGTCTGGTGGATGGCCCGGTTGCTGCCGCGCCCTGCTTCACCGGCAACAGGCGCTATGTGGAGATCCATTATTACCTGTCGGGTAGCGAGACGGTCGCCTATACGCCCAAGCGCGCCTTGCTCAGACAGTCAGCCTATAGCGACGAGACAGACCGCGAAACCTTCAACGGCGAGGCCACCGGCAGCCTTACCGCCGGTCCCGGCCAGCTGCTGATCTTCGATAACGACCACGCCTACCGGCCGCTCGGCGCGGACCATCTGCGCAAGATGATCCTGATGGTGACGATAGAAGGCGCGACTTTCCACAATAAGTGAGTTGAACATGGCGACATCCGGCAACACGCAAATTGGCCGTTTCATGCTGCTTTCGATGGCAGTGGCAGCCATCTTCAATATCCGAAATGTCGTCAACAGCAATATCGCCATCGGCATGGTGGCGGTGCCATCTTTCTTGTTTGCGACCGCAACTTTCTTCATTCCCTATGTGCTCATCATCGCCGAATTCGTCAGTTTGAATAAGGACGCCAAGTCCGGCATCTACCAGTGGATTCGGTCTTCGATGGGCGACAAGTGGGCCTTTGTCGGCGCCTACTGCTACTGGTTCGTCAACCTGTTTTACTTTACCTCCGTGCTGCCCAACATCCTGGTGTATTCCTCCTACGCCTGGCTGGGATACGAAGTCCAGCTCTCGCCGCTGGTCACCGTGATGCTGTCGATATTATTGTTTGCCTTTGCCACATGGGTATCGACCAAAGGCGCGGCATGGGTAGGACGGGTGACGTCCATCGGCAGCTCGCTGGTGCTGGCGATGGCGTTCGGATTCGTGGGCTTAAGCGTGGCCGATTGGCTTGGTGGCGTGACGCCAGCAGCCCCGGTCACGGTCGAGGCGATGACACCGGCATTCAGCTGGTCCTTCATGGGCGCGATGGCATGGATTCTGTTCGCAGCGGGTGGTGCCGAATCCGTTGGCGTATTCCTGAACGATGTACGTGGCGGCGCACGCACTTTTGTACGCACGATCGTGTTTGCAGGATTGCTGATCGGGGTGCTGTACTCGGTGTCGGCGCTGGTGCTCAACCTCTATCTCCCGGCTTCACAATTGAGCTACAGTTCCGGCATTTTCCAGGTGTTTGGCGCCTTGGGAGCGCATCATCATGTTTCACCGCTTCCTCTGAACCGCTTGATTGGCGCCGTCATGCTGCTGGGCTCTTTCGGTACACTGATGGTGTGGACAGCGGCGCCGGTCAAGGCGCTCTTTTCGGAAATCCCGAAAGGCATTTTCGGCGAGCGCGCCATTGCGCTGAATCGCCATGACATGCCGGAGCGTGCGGCGTGGATTCAATTCTGCATCGTTGTGCCGCTGCTGGTCATCCCAGCGCTGGGATCATCCAATGTGAATCAGTTGCTAAGTGTGGTGATCAATATGACGGCTGCCACTGCGCTATTGCCGCCACTGATCATTCTGACGGCCTATTTCCATTTGCGCCTGCGGCTTGATCATTTGCCGCGTGACTTCCGCATGGGATCGCGCCGTACCGGCCTGGTGATCAGCGGCGTACTGCTGGCGGTCTTTGGCATCGCCTTTATTGCCGCGATTTTCCCATCGGGCCAGAACCTGCTGCTCACGCTGGGCTACAACGTGGGCGGCGTGGTCCTGTTCCTGGGTTGGGCCTTGTGGAAGTACCGGCTGTATGAGCGCGGCATTACTTCTTCTGGGGTTTCGCCGCAGCCTCGCGCGCCAGCATCAGCAGGTGCGCGGCGCTCCAGCTGAAATTGGTCGCGCCCTGCATATGGCCGTTGACGGGATTATAGTTTTCCCGGATCGGTGCATCGCCCAGCAGGCCTTCAGCTCCAGCCACAAAACGCGAGGTCACGGCGTCGGCCTGTGCACCATAGCCGTACTGGCGCATAGCGGCCACGCCGAAGTAGAGCTGGTCCAGCCAGACCCTGCCCCGCCAATAGATAGCGGGATCATAGGATGGGTTTGAGACGGCGGCCGTCGGCATCGGCACTGGCGTGCCGAATTCAGCCGGTTCCAGCATTTTGGCGATGACGGCATCGGCCTGTTGTTGGCCGGCAGCACCGGCCCACAAGGCCGTCCATCCTTCCGGACCGCGTCCGCGCATGGTCAGCAGCTTGCCGCCAAGCTGGCGGTCGTAATAGAAGCCGCTGGCGGGATCGAAGAAACTGGCGTCGATCAGCTCACGCAAGTGTGCCGCTTGCTGGCGCCAGGCGCGTGCTGCGCCTTCGTGGTCCAGCTCCTGTGCGATATCAGCCAGGATCAGCTTTTCGCGATAAAGGAAGGCATTCAGATCCACCGATTCCTGATCGATCGAGTAGCCCAGCAGCTTGCCCTTGACGTCGCGATTCTCGACCACGCTGACTTGCCAGTCGCTTCGCGCGGCAGCCAGGTCGCCGCCATGGGCTTTGTCGGCATAGCGCTGCAGGGCCGCCGGCTCAATGAAGCCGAAGCGCGCCGCGTTGTCCATGCCCGATTCGTAGCCTGCGGCTTGCTGCACATGGAGCCGCAGCTTGCCATCGCTGTCGTTGTGAAGCGGGTGCGCGGTTGCGCCATATTCGGCCAGTCCATTGTGGTCGTAGTCGCGATTGCGATACCACCAGCAGTGATATGCCTCCAGCTTGGGCCGCATCTCCTGCAGCCAGGCACGGTCGTTGGACTGCTTGTAGATCTCCCACACCACCCAGGCGGCCAGCGGCGGTTTGGTGTCGCGCTCATTCCAGTTGTCGCCGTCGCCGCCACGTTCGGCATCCTTGTTGTAGAAGACATTGTCCGGCAACATTCCCGCATCTTGCGGCCGCACCGGGTCGTTGGGCTGGATCTGGTAGTCGAACAGGGCGCGCACCGTGTTTGCAGCGAGTGCAGGATCGATAGCCGCGAGCGCATAGGCCTGCTTCCAGGTATCCCAGGTCCAGGCGCCATTGAACCAGCGTGCCGTCGTGGAAGGCACCATCGCATCGTGCAAAATTGCGCCGCGCGGCGCGCGCCAGTTACCGATCAGTGTTTCCAGTGCCTTGCCGGCCAGCGGGGATGCCGGCAGCTTGCTTTGCCAGACGGCCCAGCGGCTTTCACTGACTATGATGGCTTGTTCCGCGCCGGCAGGGCTGGACAGCAGGGCAGCGGCTCGTTTGGCGTCAGCGCGCGCTGCTGCGGTATCGTCGAGCTGATAGCTGTGGACGGCGTAGATGGTCTGCTGGCCACCAGCTGCCAGCAAAGGGAGGTCGGCGCGGCTGTCGTAGCGCTGCTCACTGACGTCGTCCTGCGCGCGCACGCTGCGTTCGATGCGATAGCGCGATTTGCCACTGGTCATGATATTGCTGGCGTCACGCACCTTGCCGAACATGATGCTGATGCCACGCTGCTCCCGCATCAGCCGCGGCCTCCATGCAGGCTGGCGCTCGGCCACCGTGCCGCTGCTATCCCATTGCGCCATCAGCTCGCCCTGCCAATGGGCACGCAGCGACAGCGATTTGCCGGAGGTATTCCGCAAGCGATAGCGTACCAGCGCGCCGCTCGCGCTGACGAAGTGGAGATCCACGTCCAGTTGCAATCCCGGCCAGACCAGACGCTGGCTCAATACGCCGGGGCGTGCGGCGCTGTTCCAGCGCGCCTGTTCAGGCTTGAACGTGCGGCCCGTATTGCGGTCGCTCAGCTCCAGCCGTTCCAGCGCAGGGGCGATGTACAGGCTGTACTCCTCGGCGATCACCAGCGGACCGGTAAATGTGCCGGCTAGCGTCGGCGTATCAGGAAGCAGGTAGCCGTGCCAGCTGCCGGCATCGAACATGGGGTTGAAGCGCTGATTTTGCTCGGCGTCGAAATCGCGCACAGCGGCTGGTGTGCCATAGCGGTTGATGGAAGGCTGCGCTTGCGCGGCCCAGGAGGCGCTGCATGCCGCGACAAGCAGCAGTTTGCGAACAGGGATGGACATAGGCGGGAACGAAACGAATTGAGGGGAGAGTAACACGGCGAAGCCGGGCGTTGCGAACGCCCGGCTGCGTGGAAAGATCAGAAGCGGTAGGACAGCGAAACCGTGGCGTTGCGTCCGAGGATAGGCCGCGCGTAGAACAGGCTTCCGTTCGAGCTCTGATTAAAACCGCTGCGTGGATTGCCTTCGGTGAGGCCGATCGAGTTGGTCAGATTATTCACCTTCGCATTCAGCTTCCAGTGCCTGTCGATTTTGATCTCGGCGCCCATGTCGAGAACGTTATAGGCCGGCAGCTCCAGCGCGTTCTCAAAGTCGGCGTAGCGCTTGCCGATATGGCTGTACACCAGGAATATATCGCCGAAGTCAAAGTGCACCGTCGGGATCAGGCGCACCTGGATGTTTGGCGTGCGCATCACCTGATTGCCATTCTGCTTCGCTTCCTCGGCATTTGGATCGATGCCGTCGATGGTGGCGTTCTGGATGGTGGCCACATACTCCAGCGAGAAGCGCTTGAACGGATTGATGATGCCTTCCAGTTCAACGCCGGTCGACAGTGTCTTGACAAAGACCTGGCGGAAAGCACCCGTGGCCTGGTCGGTTTCGCCAAAGGACAGGTTGTCGAACTTGGTGTGGAACAGCGTGGCCGACGTGGTCCAGAATGGCGAAATATAGCGCACACCGGCCTCGATGAAACTCAGTCTGCTGGCGCCGTCGACAAAGCTGTCGGTGCTGTACAGCGTCGGCATATTGGTGCCGCTGGCATAGCGCCCATACGTGGCAATGTGATCGTTGAAGGCGTAGTTGAAGCCCGCCGTGTACGACGCTTCCTTGATGGTCTTCGTCTTGCGCGTCCACACGCCGGTGCCTGCGCGGCGCATGTAGTTGTTGGCGATGATGTTGTCCTTGTCGCTGCCATCGGGATTGAAAGCGCCGGGGATAATGGCGCCTTCGGTCAGACTGTCGCCCGGCAGATCCTCACCTGCAGCCAGCACATTTTCATCCTGTACGTCGTAGTGGGCGATTTCGTAGCGCACGCCGGCGTCAAGGCGCAGGTTGTGCGTAACCTTCCATTCGTCGTTGACGAACAGGGAGGTCGAATTCATATCGCCCTTATGGCGTTCGTAGAAATAGCCGTTGCGCAGTACGCCTTTGTCGGACAGATAGCCGAGAATCTTGTTGTTAGCGTCCACGGCGACGATGTCCAGCCGCTTCGGCTGGTCGCGCACTTCGGTAATGATGCGAGCGCCATAATCCGAATCGTCGTACAGCTTTTGCTTGGCAAACAGCACGCCCGCAGTAAAGCTGTTCTTGTCGTTTTCCTTGGTCAGGGACAGCTTGTCGACGAAGTGGCCGAGGGAGCGGAAGCGGGTTTCAGCCACGGCGTCGGTGGTGAAGCCATTGCCGTTCAGGGTGGACGGATCATTGATCACCTGGCCTGTGCCCGCGTAGGCCAGCTTGGCGGTGCCGCCAAAGCGCGCCAGCAGCGCGGCGACGTCGCCGGACTGCTCAGGATCGAGGCGGTTGCTGGCGCGGACCAGATAGCTGTTCGGGCCATTGAACACCGAGTGCGGCGCGACGTCATAGCGGGTGTAGCGCGCATTGTTCCGGAACGACCAGTCGCCGCCCAGGTCATGCTGCAGATCGGCGCCCACCACCTTGGCCAACACATGGAAGCCGGTGTGCAGATCGGTGGCGATGGTGCCGTTGGTCGTCTGGTTGGTGATGTGGGCCAAGTCCGGGCCGTCCAGCGAACCATAATGCGGATCGACACCCGGCACGCCGGTCGGGTGGGAAGGGTTGGTCAATGGAATAGGCAGGTAGAAGGTGTTGTGGTCATTGACGTATTTGGCCGACAGGTTCAGCTCACCGCCATCCAGGCGGCGTGTCAGATTCAGACGGAACTGGCCGCCATGGTCGGCGGTAATGCCGATGGGACGCACGCCGTCGCCGTGGCGGTAGTAGCCGCCCGCCGCGTAGGACCAGTCGTCGTTGATCGGGGCTGAATACACACCCTCGGTGCGCACCATGCCGTAATCGCCGACGGTCACCTTCACTTCACCCTGCGGCTTTTGCGTGCCTTTTTGGCTGATGAAGTTGACGATGGCGGCCGGTCCGTTAGTGGACAGAATGGCCGATGTACCGCCGCGGATCGCTTCGAAGCGTTTGATGGTGAGGTCTTCCCGCATCAGCACGTCCACCAGCTCACCGTCATAAATCACGGGCAGACCGTCTTCCTGCAGGCTGATGAACTGGAAGGCTGCCCCGCCACTCAGGCCGCGCGGCGACACGTTGTTGGATACCTCGCCGCCCGATGCCTCGACCCATAGGCCGGGCACCTGCTGCAGCGAATCGGCCAGGCTATGCGGCGCCAGCTTTTCGAGCTTGGCCTGATCCACGGTCGTAATGGCGACCGAAGACTCCAGCTTGGTGCGGTTCTTGGCGGTGGTGCCGGTAACCACCACTTCCTGGATTGGCGCGCCCTTGTCGCTCACTGCTGCCGCTTCCGGCGCGGTTTGCGCTTGCGCGCTGTGCATGGCCGCCATATGGGCCAGGGTGGCGACCGAAAGGGTCAACCCGGTTTTTCTCCTCATCTGCATCTCCTGAATTTATCGTTATGATTACTGCCACTACACCGAAACGGGCCACATGGTCTGTTCCCGGTAGCCGGTCGTGACCGGCAAATACCCATTGAATTCCGCGTCGAGTTCCGCGTCGCCGCTGTCGATGCGCAGTACGCCGCCGTGCAGCGACATCAGCTTGTCCGGCGGCGCCAGCACATGCAGGCCGCGCCGGCCGGCAGCGCGCAGCAGGCGCGGTGAAATCTGCTGGTTGCCGCGCCCCAGCACCAGGCCCTGCCCACCTATGGGCGACAGCACCAGGTGCAGCGGCACTTGCCAGCGCTCGGCCAGATCTTCCAGCTCGCGGCGCGAGGCGTCGCGCGCCAGCAGCGTGCCGTCGCCCAGTAGGGCGTCCACGCCCAGCAAAGTGCCGTCAACACCCAGCAGGTCCAGCAGTGCCTGGGTAGTGGAACCCGGCCCGACCAGATACAGCGAGCGCGCCTCCATCGCTTCTGCAAAGCTGCGCGCGATGGCCATTCGCTGCGCGCCGCTACCGCTGACATGGCGCGCTTTGCCGCCCTGCGTCAGCTTGGGCGACAGCGGCAGCTGCAGATAGCCATGCAGGCGCGGCGCAATCAGCCCGCAGCGCAGTTCGTCCTCATCCAGGTCCATGACTTCGGCATCGCTGCACACAGCCAGTCCGTGCTGCTGCAACTGGCGCAATAGCTGCCCGGCAGCCGTCGGATGATTCGCAAATACGGCCGACTGCATCTTTACGCCGGCCGGCAAGCCCAATACCGGCAGGCTGTCTGCCACACCGGCGTCGCGCAGGCCCTGTAGCACGTCGCGTGCGGTGCCGTCGCCGCCGGCAAACAGCAGCAGGTCGATGCCCATGCCGGCCAGGGTGCACGTTGCGCGGCGCGTGTCCTCCGCCTGTGATGGCCAGTTCACCGGCACCACAGCACAAACATCCAGGCCGGCCGCTTCCAGCGCGGAACAACCCATCGCACCATCGGCCGCGTACCAGCTGACGGCCTGTGCGGCCTCGCCGCAGGCTTCGAACATGGCGGCCAGGCGGGCGGGAACGTGCGGCAGGCTGCAGGCGGCCAGCGCGGCCTGCACGCTGGCCGCACCGTCCGAGCCTTTCAGCCCGGCCGGACCACCGATGCCGGCCCAGGGATTGACCACCAGCCCGATCTTCATGCCAGCCCGCGCTCGCCCAGCTTGCGCTGATAAGCGCGCCAGGTGATGGCCCAGCGTTCCGGATCGTCCAGCATTTCGCCTTGAACCCGATGCACCGGACAGTTGTGGGGAGCTGTCTTGACCAGCTCCGGATTGCTGCGCGCTTCATCGGCGATGTGGCGCATCACGCCGATGAATTCGTCCAGGTCGGCGCGCGAGTAGGATTCGGTCGGCTCGATGGTGGCCGGCTCTGGGACCAGGTAAGGGTGATGGCTGGTCCAGTAGTGCACGCCGAAGTCCGCCGCGCGCAGTCCGATGTCCTCCGAACTCACACCTGTTGCCTGCGCCAGGCCGGACCAGCTGTAGCGCACCTGCTCGATGCGGCGCTTGCCCGGCGCGTATGGCGCCGACATGCCGTCGATCTTCAGCAGCTGGTGCATCATGTAGTTGTTGTTCAGGACCGCGATTTCGGACACGGTACGCAGGCCCTCGGCGCCCAGGTTCATGATCCATGCATACGCGCGCAGCACGATGGAGGCGGCGCCCGTGAAGCTGCTGATCTTGCCGATGGATTGCTCGCCGGCGCTCACCAGCTGATAACGGCCGCTCTTGTTGCGCACCAGTGGACTGGGCAGGAAGGGCGCCAGCGCCGCGGTACTGCACACAGCGCCGACTGCGGGGCCGCCGCAAGCGTGGGGCGTAGCGAAGGTCTTGTGCAGATTGAAGTGGCACAGGTCGAAGCCTGCTTCGCGCGCACGGGCAATACCCAGCAGGCCGTTGGCATTGGCCTGGTCATAGACACACAAGCCGCCTGCTGCGTGCACCGCATCCACGAATTCCCGGATGCGGCTATTGAAGATGCCGGTGTCCTCCGGATTAGTGATCACCAGTGCGGCAGTGCGTTGCGACACGGCGGCCTTGAGTGCAGCCAGGTCAGGATAGCCATCCGCATCCGGATAGATCGTGATGACTTTGTAGCCGACCAGTTTGGCGCAGGCCGCATCCGATGGATGCGAGAAAATGGTGGTGATGACTTCATCGCGCTGTGCCGCCTCACCTCGGCTTTCGTGCCAGGCGCGCACAATGGACATATTGGCGAAGATGGCTTGCGAACCGCCGCGCGCCTGCAGCGACACCGCATCCATGCCGGATACTTCGCGCATCACGCTTTCCACCTTGTCGATCACTTCCAGCATGCCCTGCACGCTGCTGTCCGGCTGGCGTGGATGCAGCTCCGCCATGCCCGGCTGGCGCGCCAGCTGGTCGTTGATCTTGGGGTTGTACTTCATGGTGCAGGTGCCCTGGCCGACGTCCACATTCAGGTCGGCGCCCAGGTTTTCCTGCGACAGCCGCAAATAGTGGCGCAGCACGCGGTTCTGCGACATCTCCGGCAATGCGGGCGGACGCTGGCGCCGCATGGTGGCGGGCAGGCTGGCCAAGGGCTGGCCTGTGGCCTGCGCAATTTCCGGTTCAACTTCCGGCACCAGGACGCCACGCTCACCGGGCTGGCTCAGTTCAAAAATTACCGGTTCATCCCAGCGCGCCTGATGGTAGCGGCGCATCTGCTGTTTGCGGTGGGTAGCGATATTATCCATGGCATTCATTGATTGAGGACTTTCTCTAGCGTTGCGCACAGCAGGTCGATGTCTTCCTGCATATGGATTTCGGAAAAGGCATATAGGGCAGACTGGCCCAGCGCAGGGAAGGCGGTGCTCAGGTCGTGGCCGCCGAATATGCCCAGCTGCTGCAAGGCCGCGTTAATGGCGGCCACCGGCAGGCCGGTGCCGTCGAAGTTGACGACAAACTCGCGGAAGTGGCAGCTGCCTGCATGCGTGACGCGGACGCCGGGCAGGCGCGCAAGCCGCTGTTTGGCGTAAGCAGCGCGTTGCGCAATGCCTGTGGCCAGTTCGGTCATGCCTTGAGGCCCCATCAGCGCCATGAAAACGCCGGCGGTAATGCCCCATAGCGCAGCAGCAGTACCGACAAATTCATTGCCGTTTTCGCGCTTGTCGAAAGAAGTGCGGCTGTAGGCCACGTCGCCGAAGCCGTATTCGCCCGGCACGGTGGTGGGGACGATACCGAACAGGCGCGATGGATACTGCATCACGATGGCGGGATCGTCGTGGCTGGCGATAAAGCCGCCCTGCCCGCCGCCGTAGTTCATGTGCATGCCCAGCGGCTGGATGTCGCCGCAGACGATGTCGGCGCCGTAGCTGGCCGGTGGCGCCAGCACGCCCAGCGACACCGGATCGACGCCGACCACGAGCAGCGCGCCCACCGCATGTGCGGCGGCAGCCAGGGCGGCGCCGTCGTCGATGGTGCCGAGGAAGGAGGGGATGTCCACGTACAGCGCGGCCGTTTCCTGGTCGAGCAGCTGCGCTACGGCGGCCATGTCAAGCAGGCCGGTGTCGGGATCGAAGGGCGCGCTGGCGAAATCGAGGTCGGCGCGGCCGTAGTTGTGCATCATTGACAGCTTGTCTGGATTGACGTTGCCCGCAACGACCACGCGGCGGCGGCCGGTGTGGCGGCCGGCCATGCGCACTGCGGTGGCAGCGGCCTGCATGCCGTCGTAGACCGGTACGTTGACGACGTCCATTTCCAGCAAGGCGCCCATCATGCTGCAGTATTCGAACAGCGCCTGGAAGCGGCCATGGTCGTCATAGGGTTCGCCGGCATAGGCGGTAGCGAACTCGCTACGGCCATTGATTTCATCGCACACGGCCGGTACGTGGTGCTGGTAGCAGCCGCCGCCCAGGAAGCTGAGGTGGTTGTTGCAGTGCGCGTTCTTGCGCAGCAGTCCCTCCACGTGGCGCTTCAGGCGCGCTTCGGACAAATGCGGCGCGGGGATGGCCAGCGGCGCCTGCATACGCAGTGCGGTGGGGATATCGGCAAAGAATTCTTCGGTACTTGCGGCGCCCACGGTACGCAGCATGGCGTCGCGCACTTCGGGGACGGAGTTCGGAATATAGGGGTGGATGAAGGGTTTGCCAGATGCCATGTCATTTCCTGTTGATCGGGATCGGATGCCCAATCTTGGATTAGCGAAATAACGTTGACAAATGATCAGTATGCATGCGATACATTAGATAATCTGATGCATGGAGTGCGCTGTGGTCCATTCTTCCAGTCTGTTGAGGCAGTTGAAAACCTTCGAAGTCACCGCTCGGCACATGAGCTTTACCCGTGCCGCCGACGAGTTGTGCATATCCCAGGCGGCGGTCAGTCACCAGATCAAAACGCTGGAGGATGCGCTGCAGATCAAGCTGTTCAAGCGCATGACCCGCGCCATTACCCTGACGGGAGAAGGCGCGATCCTCCAGCGCAGCGTGATCGATGCCTTTGGCCGTATCGACCGCGTGCTGGCGCAGCTGTCGCATAGCGAGGGCCGTGCGCGCAAGCGCTTGACGGTGGCGGTGACGCCGGCGTTCAGTTCACGCTGGCTGGTGGGGCGGCTGGACCGCTTCCTGGCCGCACACAGCGATCTCGAAGTGCGCCTGATACACACGGTGATGCACACTGACCTGGGGCGGGACAGCATCGACCTGGCGATACGCTGGGGCGATGGCAAGTGGCCCGGCGTGGAATGCGAGCGCCTGTTCGGCACCGAACTGCTGCCCGTGTGTTCGCCGGCGCTGCTGAAGAATGGCCCACCGTTGCAGGCGCCATCCGATCTGGCGCACTACACGCTACTGCACGAAGACAGCTGCGACGATTGGGAGCGCTGGTTCGAACAGGCTGGCCTGGCGCCGTCGCTGGCCCTGCGCGGGCCGCTGATTGACGACAGCAATGCCTTGATGCAGGCGGCGCTGAATGGCCACGGCATCGCGCTCGGACGCATGGCGCTGATCCGCGACGACCTGCAGCGCGGCACCCTGGTCAGCCCTTTCAATCAGACGCTGACAGCGCAGGGCGCCTATTACATGTGCTGGCGTCCAAGCCGCAGCGAGCAGGAAGCGCTTGCCTGGTTCTCTGATTTCCTGCGCGATGAAGCGCGCGAGCAAGAGGCTTAGCGCGGCAGCGAGCGAGGCATGAGGCGATGATTTTATGGAGCCAAACCTGTAGTATTGACGCCCTGATGTGAACCGGAGGAGCGCAGATGAAGCAGCATTACCATGGCACGCGGGTCAGTCTCCAGCCGGGAGAGATGGTGACACCCGACGGATCGTATGTGTACCTGACCGACAAGCTGGATGAAGCGGTGTGGGAGGCTGAGATTGGCGCTGGCGACGGCGCTCCGAAAGTCTATCTGGTGGAACCTACCGGCGAAACAGGCAGTGTCGTCGCGCTCGGTGCGCGCGAGCCCACGCGCCACCCTTCGATGTCGCTGTGCTCGCGCCAGCCCCTGCGTGTGATTGGTGAAGTCACTGAGTGGAAGTTCTATCACGGCACCCGTGCGGACCTGAAGCCGGGCGATCTGCTCAAGCCGGGCCATAACGCCAACTTCGGTGAACCGGGTCGCACGGCGAACCACATCTACTTTGCCCGCACGCTGGATGCCGCCACCTGGGGCGCGGAACTGGCCCTTGGCGAAGGGCCTGGCAGGATTTACATCGTTGAACCGACAGGGCCGATTGAAGACGACCCGAATCTGACGGATAAAAAATTCCGCGGCAACCCGACCAAATCCTTCCGCTCGCGCGAGCCTCTGCGCGTGGTCGCGGAGCTCACCCATTGGCAAGGCCACTCGCCGGAGGCGATTCAGGCCATGAGAGACGGCCTGGCAAAGCTTAAGCAGACCGGCGCCGAGATCATCGACGACTGAGCAAGATTCATCGCATTGTCAGAATCCATACAAATATTCATGTTGTTAAAAGCACATGCGAACTGCATAATGCTTTGTATTCCTGCAAGTCTTTAGCTAGTATGGACGCTCGTGCAGTGGGGACAAACAGATGGAAAATATCTTTGACGCTGACGATGCCTTGCTCTCCGATCTACTCGCTCCAGCCAATCCCCTGCGTGCAGCGGCCAGTGAGGGCGAGCTAGTCTCCAAGCTGTACAGCGTGATCCAGAATCTGGGCTTCGACAAAGCCATGTTTGCGGTGATTCCCGATCCCCTCAAGGATGCAAACAAAGTCTACCTGCGTAGTAACTATCCCGAAGCCTGGCGCCAGCACTACGAGAAAACCAATATGCGTGCGGTCGATCCGACCGTTGAGTATTGCTTCAGATCGAGTACGCCATTCATCTGGATGCCGCAATGCTTCAAGACTCCCGAACAGCGTGCCATGTACGAGGAGGCCAGCGCCTTCGGCCTGCGGGGCGGTGTGACCTTGCCCATTCATGGCCCGCGCGGTGAAGTGGGGATGCTGACCTGCGTGAGCGACCGGGCGCCAAATCTCGGCTTCGTCAAGGATCTGCAGCACCACCTCGGCGGACTGGCCTTGTTGCGGGATATCGCCTTTGAGTCGATGAGCAAATTCATCCGCGGCGATGTGGCGGACGTCAAGAAACCCATACTCACCGCTCGCGAACTGGAATGCCTGCAATGGATGGCAGCAGGTAAAACCGCCTGGGAAATCGGCCGTATCCTCGGGATCTCCGAGGCGGGAGCCAATTTCCACGTGGCGAACATGCGCAACAAGTTTGGCGTCAGCAAACGTAACGACGTTGTACTACGCGCTATCCGTCTCGGCATGATCAGCCTGTCCTGATGATTCATCGCCCGGCGCGCGTGCCAGTTTCAGGTCCTGGTCGCTAATCACCCGCAACACATAAAGCCGCACCAGCAACAGAATCGGTTGCGGTACCGGCATGCCGCGCTCAAAGCGGCTGCCGCTGGACTGGCCAACCCCGAAGCGATGCCAGAACTGGGTCTGGCTTTCGCGCATCAGGTAGCGCAGATCGCGCATCAAGGCCATATCGCGCATCGTCAGGCGATGCTGCTCCTCGCCGCCCCCGGCGGGGGGCGCTGTCCCTGGCCGGATTGCGCTGTCGCGTCTTCGTAAATCTGTCAGGTTATTCATGGAATTCATGGTTAAGCACCATACTTCGCTGTTAGTGCAGGGTGATCATCAACGCCTTGCGGGTTTGCTCGCCCAGCAGGATTTCCAGGGCGACGGCGCGTTCCACGCCAATGCGCAGCGGAGCGCCGATCCGTTTGATCTCGATGCCGGTATGGCGCAGCAGGCGTTCGATGGAGGTCGTGGTAACGGTGACGTACTTCGAAATCTTGTGCTTGTCGGCGAAGTGCACGATTTCACGCATGGCTTCCTTGGCGCGGTCGGCGAAGCCAAAGCTGCCGTCGCCTTCGGTTTCGATCGCAAAGCGGGACAGTTCCCATACGTCGTGTGCTTCGGGCGCCGGCGCACCGTGCAGTAACTCCGGGAAGGTGTCTTTCAGCATATACGGACCTTCCGTCGGCATGATGCGCCAGGTACCGCATACGCGCTGCTCCTGGTTGCGGATCACCATATAGTGCGGCTCCAGCGCGTCGTACCCGTCGATCTCCATTCCCGCCAGGACCGGGACTTCCCATCCCATGCGGTCGCGGAAAACCTTGGCGCGCAATTCGTGCATATGACGCAGATCGATACGATTGATGTCGCGGCGCTGAACGATTTGAATCGAAGTCATGGCGTTCTCCTTTATGGTCAGGGGCGGTTATCGCTGTCTTGTGTCAGCCGATGTGAATACTTTATGCAAATCGGTTTTTTGACATAACTATCAGGACAGCTAGTAGACAGGCCGTTACCACTTGGCGTGTGATAGGCAGAACTGAATGAGTGGAAAAGGACATGCTATGAACCCGATCACAGCGGGAGGCAGCCCATCGTGAACGCCATGGCTGACCCTTCCGCCAGCCTGGCGTGGCTTAGCGCGCACCGGCTGGCGGAGCTGCTCGCGCGGCGCGATGTCAGCGCGCAGGAAGTGCTGGAAGCCGCCATCAGCCGTATTGAGGCGCAGGATGGTGCATTGAATGCGGTGGTGGTGCGCGACTATGCCGAGGCGCGTAAGGCAGCGCTGCTGGCCGACTGGCGTCTGGATCATGGCGAGCGGCGGCCTTTGCTGGGCGTGCCGATCACGGTCAAGGAGTCCTTCCTGGTGCGCGGACTGGAGACAACCTGGGGCTTCCCGGCAGCGCGCGCCAATCCGGCTGCGGGCGACAGCGCGGCCGTGCAGCGGCTGCGCCATGCAGGGGCCATCATCGTTGGAAAAACCAATGTGTGCACCGCACTGTCGGACTGGCAGTGCGATAACCCGGTGTACGGCCGCACCAACAATCCTTGGGATCTCTCCCGTACCACCGGCGGCTCCTCCGGCGGCAGTGCTGCGGCGCTGGCGGCGGGCTTCAGCTATCTGGAAATGGGTAGCGATGTGGCGGGCTCGATCCGCGTGCCTGCTTCCTACTGCGGCGTGTACGGCCATCGCAGCAGTGCGGGGCTGGTGTCTTCGCAGGGCCATCATCTGCCGGGCAGCCTGACTGGTTCGGAGCTGGGCGTGATAGGACCGCTGGCGCGTACAGCGGACGATTTGCGTCTGGCGCTGTCGGTGCTGGCCGGACCTGGAACGCCGGAAGCTGACGCCTGGCGCGTGCAATTGCCGTCGCCGCGCTGGCAAAGCCTGGCCGAGTGCCGCGTGCTGCTGCTCGACACGCATCCCCTGGTCTACACCAGCGCCGCAGTGCGTTCCGCGGTTCAAAACGTGGCAGACACGCTGGCCAACAGCGGCGCGAAGTTGGCATGGCATAGCGAAGTACTGCCGGACCTCGCGGCCAGTGCCGAATGTTTCGCGCGGCTGCTGCTGATTCAGAACCTGTCGAAGATGTCGCCGGAACAGGCGCAGGCACTGCATTACGACAGCACGGCCGGCGGCGGTGAACGCCTGATGGCAATCGGGAAGAAGGCTGCCATGGCCGGCGCGCGCGCCTGGTTTGAGGCGCAGGAGGAACGTGCCCGCCTCACGCAGCAATGGCGGCGCTGCTTCCAGGACTGGGATCTGGTCGTTTGCCCCTCGACCACCACCACGGCCTTCCCCCACGATGACGCCGATCCGGCGCGCCGCCGCCTGCAAGTGGATGGCCAAACCTGCTCTTACTTCGATCACCTGGCGTGGGTCGGCATGGCATCCGTGGCAGGGCTGCCTGCGACGCAGTTTCCTTGCGGGCTGGATGAACAGGGGCTGCCGGTAGGGCTGCAAGTGATGGGGGCGCCGTACGCGGACCTCAGCACAATCGGCTTTGCCGGTCTGCTGGAAAGGGAACTGGGAGGATTCAGGGCGCCGCCACTGTAATGGCATAGAATGGCTGGTCCTCCATTTTCTGCTAAAACATGAAGCTTTCCAAACCCCTGGTGATTGGCGCGGTCGTGGTGGCCGCTGCGGCGTCGGCGGCAGTAATCCTGAAGTCCCGGCCGAGCCCCACGGGCGCCCCGGCTGCGGCAGCCGTTGCGGATTCCGGCAACGCCCAGGCACCATTGATGGCGGAACTTCAGAGCATCCTGGCGAGCTACCGCAAGGTCATTGTGCTGCTGGCGGACGAAAAATCACTGTCGGATGCGGACCGCAAGGCAGCGGAACAGGTGGGCCAGTCGCTGTTCCATGAAAATATCGAGCGCTTTGCCAAAGCGCGCGATCTGCTGGCGCGGCTGCAGGCATTGCCCGCGGCCCAGCGCGATGCCGCGTATGAGATCTTGCTGTCGTATGTGGAGTCTGCGCCGGACCTGTTCGACGCCGACCGCCTGGTCTTCCGCGAGGTGCTGGTGGAAATGCAGAAGCTGGCCGCAGCCAATCAGACCCTGCCCGGCATCAAGCTGCACAAGCGTGTCAGCGAAGACCTGGCGGCGCTGGAGGATATCGAACACCAGTACGACAAGGAATTGAGCGGCGTCTTTGCCCGCTTCGACCAGCGCGCCATCGTGCCGAAGCGCGAGCGCTGGGATGATTATGTGGCGCATCTGAAGAAGCTGTTCGACCGCGAGCGCATCATGAAGGATTACGGCGTTATCGTGCCGTATCCGGTCAAGCCTGAAGACGCGAACAAGGAAATCTTCGGCAAATCGCTGCCACCGAAGACCGTGGTGCTGACCTTCGATGACGGTCCGCATGCGACCTACACCGACGAAGTGGCGGCCATTCTCAAGCAGTATGGCGTGCCCGGCATCTTCTTCGAAGTGGGAAAGAACCTCGGCCAGATCGACGAGAAGGGCAAGGAAACCGTGGGCAAATACGCGGCCGCCAGCCGCCGCCTGCTGGACGCCGGCTATGTGGTCGGCAATCATAGCTACAGCCACGCCTTGCTGTCGAAGGAAAAAGGCGATGAGCTGTACGGCGAAATCGCCAATGCGGATCAGTTGCTGAAAGCGGTCGATCCGCGCCGCTCGGCGCTGTTCCGCTTCCCTTACGGTGCGCACAATGCGGAGGGGCTGGAGGTGCTGCACAAGCTGGGCCTGCGCTCGGTGATGTGGAATATCGATTCGCTGGACTGGGCCGATCCGGTGCCGAACTCGATTGCCAGCCGCGTGCTGTCCTCGCTGGAGAAAGAACAGCGCGGCATCATTCTGTTCCACGACATCCACGAGCGCACGGTGAAGACGCTGCCGCTGGTGCTGGACAAGCTGATCGCCGACGGCTACAGCTTCGCCACCTGGGATGGCAACGACTTCACCGTCACCAAAGCCGGCAAGCCGGAGCCGGACAAGGTGGCCGTCAGCACCGGCTACGCCAACAGCTACGCGGTCGTCATCGGCATCAACGACTACCAGAAATGGCCCAAGCTGCAGTATGCGGTGCAGGATGCAAAATCCATCCGCGATACCCTGGTCAGCCGCTTCGGCTTCGACAATTCCCGTGTGTTCACGCTGACGGATGGCGAGGCCACGCGCAACAATATCCTGGCGCTGTTCCACGACAAGCTGGCCGAGGCGAATCTGAAGAAGGACGACCGTGTGTTCGTCTTCTTCGCCGGGCACGGCGCCACGCGGCAGCTCAGCTCCGGCCGCAGTCTGGGCTACATCGTGCCTTTCGATTCCGATCCGCAGCAAATCAGCGTCGATGCGATTCCGATGACCGACCTGCAGAATATCGCGGAAAGCCTGAATGCCAAGCACCTGCTGTTCGTGATGGACGCCTGCTACAGCGGTCTGGGATTGACACGCGGCGGCGGTACGGCCGCTTTCCTGCGCGATAACGCGCGCCGTATCGGCCGCCAGATGCTGACCGCCGGCGGCGCCGACCAGATGGTGGCGGATGGTGGTCCGAACGGCCACTCGGTCTTCACCTGGACCCTTCTGCAGGCATTGAACGGTAAGGCGGACCTGAATGGCGACGGCATGATTACCGCAACGGAGCTCGCGGCCTATGTGGCGCCTGCCGTGGCCAGCGTGTCGCAGCAGACTCCGGCCTTCGGCAGCCTGCCCGGTTCGGAAGGCGGCGAATTTGTGTTCCAGCTGCCTGCTGAAGCGGAATTCCTGAGCGAAGGCAGCAAGCAGCTGCCGCCAGAAGCGATCGCATTGAATAACAAGCTCGATGCGGGCCGCGCCAGCCAGGCAGACGGCAACGTGGTGGTGGTGAAGACTCTTCAGGGTGGAGAGCAAAAGCTGTCGGCGCCTAAGCCGGTGGACGCGCCAACCCGCCAGCTGGCGCAGCGCGCCAACGACCGCGGCCTGCAGCTGTACAAGGAGAAGCAATATGCGCAGGCGGAGGAAGCCTTTACCGAAGCGCTGAAATACCGTCCAGACTTCGGCCTGGCCGCCAATAATCTGGGCTTCGTGTTTTACAAGCAGGAGAAGTACGTGGAAGCCGCGCGCTGGTTCGAGAACACACTGCAAATGGATGCTTCGCGCGCCATCGCTTACCTGAATCTGGGCGACGCGCGCCAGCGCCAGGGCGATGCCGAAAAGGCCCGCAAGGCATACACCAGCTTCCTGGAGCTGGCGCCGAATCATCCGAGCGCCGCCTATGCGCGTGAGCAGCTGAAGAAACTGGGCTGATCGGGGCCGCGGCATTCGCGGCCCTTTCCCGTTACGGCTTCTGGCCCTTGCCGGTCGCAGCCCAGTAGATGCCGCCCAGAAGGTGGGTCAGATACTGCGGGTCGCGGTACATTTCGCCGTTGTGGCCCAGCGCGGTCACAAAAACGCGGCCTTTCTCGAACTGGTGGTACCAGCTGACGGGATGTTCCCTGCCCATGCCGGTGGATACCTGGCCCGGCCAGATTTTGGTCGGGTCGTAGCTTGACTCATCGACATTCAGCACCGGATGAATCGTGACCTGGTAAGGATTGGTGGTTTCATACCACTCGTCGCTCCAGATCCAGCGCTCGGGAATGCCGTAGGTGGCGGGGAATTTCTTGTCTTCGACCGTGACGACGCCGGTTTGCAGCATGGGATGGGTCTTGAACGAGCGGCCCACCATTTTCTCGTACCACACCCACCCATTCGGCGGCGTGATCAGGGCGCGGTGCACGACGACCGCATTGCCGCCGTTGCGCATGTATTCCTCGAACTTGGTGCGCTGCGCCGGATTCAGTTCCTCACCGGGCGTGTTGAGGAAGACCACGGCCGCGTACTGCTTCAGATCCCGCTCGAAGGCTTCCGGTTTATTGGTCCATGTGAATTCGAAGGAATGCAGCTTGCCCAGCTTTTCGAAACTGTCCCGCGCGATGGGAATGTATTCATAGTGGTACTTGTTGGGAATGGCCAGCACCAGCAGCTTGAACTGGTTGTCGGCATGGCTGCTGGAGGCTGCGGCCAGGGCCGCTGCGAAGATCAGTGCTCGTTTCATCGTTTCTCCTTACGGTGCGGGCACGCCTTCGACCGGTCGATTGCCGCGCGGGACCAGCCAGCCGCCATCGCTCAGCCAGTCGGACAGGCGGTCGGGCCAGTGCTGCAACGAGACGCGTTCGCCGCGCTGGCCGACGTTGAAGGCATGGTCGGTATCGGCATACAGATGGAGTTCGGCCGATACGCCGGCATTTATCAGCTGCTGATAGAGGCCCAGCGCGGGCGGCATGCAGCACTTGTCCTGCGAACCAGCGACGAGGAAGGCGGGCGGCGCGCCGTTCACCGATTTGGCTGGAACACCGAGCGGGCCAGGGTAAACCAGAACCTGGAAGTCCGGACGGCCGTTCTGCTGATCGATGGCGTCGCGATGAGGCGGAGCGGTTTCAGGATTGTCGGCGACAAGCGAAACCAGCTCGCCGCCGGCGGAGAAGCCCATGATGCCCACGCGCTGTGGATCGACGCCGTATTCGGCTGCGTGCGCGCGAACCCAGCGCACGGCGCGGCGCAGATCGGACGCGGCGTCGCCATCGATGCTGTAGCTGGAACCCTGGTCGCGTGCCAGGCGGTATTTCAGCACGAAGGCCGTTACGCCAATGCGGTTCAGGTTTTTCGCGGCCAGCATGCCTTCATTGATCCAGACCAGCATGCGATGGCCTCCGCCCGGCACCACGATCACCGCGGCACCGTTGGCGTGGCGCGGATCGGCGCGCTGCACGGTCAGCGATGGATCATGGATATTGCTGACGTAAGTGTCCTTGACCGTTTCCGGTTCGCCGTGGCGCTTTTCGGAGCCCGGTGCGCCGTTGGGCCAGAGCTGGAATGACGGTGGTGCAGATTGCTGCGCCATCGCCGCGGCGCTGGCCAGCAGCAGAGCTGCTGCTGCCGCCTGTTTAATTGATGTGAGTCGCATACAGGGCATGGTGGGTAAGAATGAATAAGGTGCGCTTGTCGGCGCCGCCAAAGATCAGTTGCAAGGGACGCTCCGGTACGTCGATACGGCCGGTCTCTTTGCCGTCGGCGTCGTAGACGAAGACCTGGCCGTTGGCGACGTAGACATTGCCTGCGCCATCGACAGCAGCGCTTTCGCCGCCGCGATTGGCGACAGGCTTCAGGTCCGTCACGGCGCCGCCTGGGCCAAGCAGGCCGCTGAAGGTGCGGTTTTCGGAACCGTTGGTGAAGACCACGCGCTCACCGGCACGTGCGGACACCAAGCCGTGAGTGTCCAGCGTGTCGGACCAGCGGTAGCCGAGATGGTCGGCAGGTCCCTGGCGCAGCACGCGGAAGGCCGGCAGTACCAGGCTGCCGTCGGGCGAAACGTATTCGCGCGCTTTCGGCACGGCGACGTCACGCGCAAACATTTCGGCCAGGGTGGTGAACTGGTAAGTGTCCGGATTAAGCTGGTCCTTGAATTCGCCGTTGTTCCAGAAGTTGACCGGAATCGCCACACGCGCTGCCGTACGCTGCGCCACGGGTGTGGGCTCGATCACAGTCACGTCGGTGCCTGGCATTCCCGGCTTGAAGCTGTAGACCGTCGCTTCCGGGCCATAGGAGGACAGCACCATCACATTGCCGCTGCTGTCGATCGCCAGATTCACAGGATCAAGCGGCGCATCACGTACGACAACCAGACCTTCATCCTTCGACCAGCTGTAGATGCGTTTGAAGTGGCGGTCCGCGAAATACAGCTTGCCTGTCGCATCGACCGCTGCGCCGGCGATGGAGTAAAAGCCTTCTTCCAGCTTGTCGACCTTGCCCAGCGGCGCCGGGACGGCTTTCTGTTTGCCCGTGTAATCCAGCACTGCGAACTCGCGTTCTCGCACTTCGATCTTGTTGCTGACGTCGACAATCGCATTTTCGTAGGGATACTTGGTGGCGCGCAGGTAGGTGGCGCAACCGTTGTCGTCGCAGGTGGCAAAGCCGCTTTCGCCATTCACGTGCACATTGCGGAAGCGGATGTCGCTGGAATTCGTGATCTTCACTGCAGCAGGTGCAGGCTTGATCGAACGCGTGACGCGGTAGCCATGGTAGTTCGCAATCAGCAGATTGTGCGAATTGCGGATTTCGAACGAAACGGAATCCATGCCGTCGCGGACTTCCTCTTCCGTCTGCGGCGCATGGAATTCCCAGTTCTCCACGCCATCCAGCACAATCTCGGCGCGGATATGGTGTTCAGCCGAGAGCTCATACACGCGGCCCGGTGTTTTCGTGTTGGAGACGTAGAAGCCTGCCTGCGCATAGCCGCTTGGCGACCAGATGCCGGTGAAAGTGCCGCCACCGCCGTCCGTTACCCACACGCTGGGATATTGGCGGTCCCAGAACCAGGTCGTATCCCAGTTGGCGGTCTTCTTGTACGGATCGCTGCGCGAACCGTCGTACAGGCGCGTGCCATGGCCGCCCTGAATGCGCACGTCATCCACCAGAGATTGCGGGCCGGCGCGCCACAGCAGGGCCACCGCGCGCTGGTTGACTTCACCTGTGGCCAGTCCGATGCCGGAGACAATGGCATCGCCGCCTTTCGCGCTTTCCAGCAGGGCTTTAGGCCCATCCACGCCCTGGAATTTCTGCGACCCGTTCGGCAGCGCGAGCTGGGTCAGGCCGGGGTGGAGGCCGATCAGCACCGTATCCGGCTTCATGCGGATGGTGTCGCTGACGACGTAGAAGCCTTGCGGCAGATAGACAACGCGGCTGCTGTCGATGGCTTTCTGCAGGGCGGCAGTGTCGTCGGTCGCGCCGTCGCCTGCTGCGCCGAAGCTGCGTGCATTGGCCCACTGCGTGCTGGGCGGCAGTGCGCGCATTACACGCGCGGCCGCCGATTTATCGGGCGCACCAGCGGTCTTGAACGTGGTTTCAAACTTGCCTGGCGTTCCCAGTTCGGACAGCTTCATGCCGTAATTGAATTCGCTGACCTGATAAGCGCGGCCAGCGCCTGCCAGCGATTTGCCGCTGTCGCGGAAACGCACCCAGGTCGGCACGTTATGCGCGATGGCGCGCTCGAAGCCAACCTGGGTATAGACATTGTCCTCATTGCTGATGATGAGCGCGGATTTCGACACGTTTTCGAAGCGCACATCCCGTCCCCACAGCCAGTCGCCGTAGCCGCGGTCGATTTCCACGCCAGCGGGCGTATTGCGGATATCGACATTGGCGAGCGTAAGGCCGGCTTCGTGCTCGCGGATGGCGGCCTCGCGCTGGCCGTCGAAAGTGGCGTCCATCAGCGTGTACTGCCACGCCGGGGAAGTCTTTTCGCTCAGGATGCCGTAACGGCCGCCGTAGAAGCGCAGATCGTAGCCGACATTGCCCACATTGTAGATGCCGGCGATGCCGGAGCCGATGTGAAAATCGATGTGGCTCAGATTCGAATGCTGGGCGGTGCGCTGGCGCACTGCTGCGGCAGCGGGATTACCGGCGCCGATGTCGAAGTCCACATTCGACAGCGCGGAATAGAAGGTCGACGAATTCGCATCGCGCACGTTCTCGCTGAACGGCACGGCACTCGGCACCGGCATCGGCACTTTGCCGACCGTGTACTGGTCGCCGCCGGTGAAGACCACCATCGTCGAGACGCCTTTCTGGAAGCCGGGCGTATTCGGCGCCAGCACGAATACGGGCCGCGTCGGGCCGACACCATACACGCGGACAGCCAGCGGAATCAGGATGCTGCGCGTGATGCGGTAGTGGCCGGAGGGCAGGAAGACGACGCCACCCTGGCCGCCGTTCGCAACGCTGTTGATGGCTTGCTGAATGGCGTCGGTATCGTCGGCCTTGCCATCGCCCTTGGCCTGCACAGTGGCGGCGCGGGGATCGTCCGGCTTGGTCAGGAAGGCAGAAGTGGAGGCAAATGCGGGGAGATGCGCGGCTGCGGCCAGCAGCGCGAGTGCGAGTCTGTTCATCAGTGCTTTATCCTTTGCTGACCAGCAGCGACAAGAGCATCACAAAAATCAGGCCGAAGACGCCGACCAGGGTTTCCATCAGCGTCCAGGAGCGGAAGGTATCCTTGAGCGACAGGCCGAAATATTCCTTGAACATCCAGAAGCCGGAATCGTTCACATGGCTGCACATCAGGCTTCCTGCGCCGATGGCGAGGATCATCAGGCTGGGGTCGACACCGGAACGTTGTACCAGGGGGCCGACGATGCCCGCTGCCGTCACGCCTGCCACTGTGGCGGAACCGAGGCAGATGCGGATCAGCGTAGCGACTGTCCAGCCAAGCACCAGTGGCGGCACGGGCAGGCGCGCCAGCTGCTCGCCAAGCTGGGTGCTGACGCCCGAATCCACCAGCACCTGCTTCAGGGCGCCCGCGCCTGCAATGATCAGCAGGATGGGCGCGATATCGCGCAGCGCCTCCTGCGCTCCTTTCATGACTTCGGCTAGTGGCTGGCCGCGGCCGGCACCCAGCGTGATCACGGCCACGCCATAGGACACCAGCATCACGACCAGAGGATTGGACAGGAAAGCCAGCAGCGGGCCATCGGCGGCATTGGACATCGCCAGCAGCGTCGCACCAGCCAGCAGAACCACGGGCAGCAGCGCAGTCGCAAAGCTGTTGACGGTTCCGGGCAGTTCAGCCTCGGCACGCAGCTCGTTGCGGAACATCTGGGCCGGTTCGGCGCGGATGCGGCGCAGCGACATGGCGAACACCGGACCGGCAATGATCAGCGTAGGCACCGCCACGGCGAGGCCGTACAGCAGTGTCCGACCCATATCGGCATGGAATTGCGCCACCAGCGCCGTGGGCGAAGGATGTGGCGGCAGGAAGCCGTGCGCGATGGAGAGGCCGGCCAGCAGCGGCACGGCCAGCGCCACGGCGGGCCGTCCGGATTGATAGACCAGGGAGAAAATCAACGGGACCAGCAGCACGAAGCCCACGTTGTAGTACAGCGGAATACCGACCACGAAGCCGGTGATCGTCAGCGCCACCGGCATGCGCGCGGGGCCGAGCCCTCCGATCAGCGAGGTGGCGATGCGCTGTGCGGCGCCGCTGTCGGCAATCAGCTTGCCGAAGACGGCGCCGAGGCAGACGATCACGATCAGGGAGCCGAGCAGATCGCCGATCCCCTTTTCGATCGCGCCGGGGATCTTTTGCAGCGGCAGGCCAAGCAGCAGGCCTGCCACCAGCGCCGCCACCACGAAGGCGATCAGCGGCTGCACCCGTCCCCAGGCAATGAGGACGGTCAACAGCACGACCGCCGCCAGCACGGACAACATCGCCAACACGGCTATGTCCTCCGCTTAGTAGCTGTAGCGCAGGCCGAAGCGGTAGGTGCGGCCCAGGACATCGTACAGCGTCGGGTTGATGCCGAAGCTGGCGTTGGCCTGCGGTGCCGGTTCAGGATCTTTGTCCGCGATATTGTCGATCTTGAAGTAGGCCATCAGCTGCTTGGAGAACTTGTAGCTGCCGCCCAGGTCGACATAGGTCGCGCCCTTCATCTTGTTGTCGTAGATGGTCGGGTGGATGATGGTCGATACCGGGCAGTTGGTCTGGCACTCGATGTACTCGTTGTTGTACACGCCATCGCTGAACCAGCGCTCGCTCAGGGTCAGGCTGAGCTTATCGTTTTCCCAGGTCTGCTGCGCCAGCAGTTTCCATTTCGGCGTACCGCCCAGATTGACGCCTGCGCCTTGCGTCGGAATGGTGCCCACCACGCCGGAATCGGTCAGGAAACTCAGGGTGCGGGTCGCCAGACCACGCAGGACCACACGGCCCGGCAGGCCGAAGCGATCCAGTTTGCTCTGGTAGGACGCTTCGATGTCGAAGCCCTTGTTGCGCAGCGAAGCCAGATTGAAGGCTTGCAGCGTCACGTAATTGCTGCCAGGCTGGTTGAGCACCATGGCGGAGCAGATCTCCTTATTGCCCGCTACGCACAGGTCGACTTCCTGCTGCGTCGTCAGGGCGGAAATCACTTCGCGCACCTTGATGTCAAAGTAGTCGATGGAAGCGCTGAACCCTGGTGCCCAGCCAGGCTGGGTCATGACCACGCCGAACACGGTGTTGCGGGCCAGTTCCGGACGCAAATTGGTGTTGCCGACCGTGCGCTGCTGAATGGTGATCGTGTTGCCCTGGTATTGCACGACGTTGTTCACCACCACCGGCGCGGCATACAGCTCGCTCAGGTTGGGGGCGCGCACGTCCTTCGACGTGACGGCGCGGAAGCGCAGGCCGTCGATGCCGGTCTTCCAGTTGGCGCCGATCTTCCAGCTCTCTACGTGGCCGGAAGTGCTGTAGTAGGTGTGGCGATCCGCCAGGTTCAGGTTGGCCTCGCCCCACGCCGCCGACTTCAGGATCGGCACGTTCAGCTCTAGATACGCTTCCTTCACGTGGTAGGCGCCGGAGCCGTTGTGGTAGTTACCGGCGTACCAGTTATTGCCGACGGTGGAATTCAGCAGCGGGTCAGCAGGGAAGTTGGCCGAATTCGGCGAATCCGCGCTGACGCCCGCACCGTAAGGGTCGCCAATCACGCGATAAGCTTCACGGCGGTATTCGGCGCCGGTTGCCAGCGCGATCGGACCAGCCCAGGACTCGAACGGTTCGCCGTTGATGTTGAAGCTGGCGACGTTCTGGCTTTGGGTGGTGTGCTGGAACGGGCCGTTGGCCGGTTCGATATAGGCCATTGCCGCAGGATCGGCAGGGTTGTTGCCGATGATGTTCAGCGGTTTGCAGCCGGATGCCACCGCGGCCGCGCTGCGGCAGACGATGGAGCCGTCGGCCGCGCGTACAGCGTCGATGGCGGCGTTGTAGCGCGCGTTCAGCGTGATGTCGTGAACCTGGATATCGGTGGTGTTGGTGCCGTGTTCACCATAGGCGTCATACGACCATTCCTTGCCGAACAGCTTGAACTTGCCGTCCGCACCAACCACGTAGCGGTGCTGGGTGCGCGTCGGGTGAACATTGATATTGTTCGGGAAGATCGCGTTGGCCGTGCCGTACTGGAAGCTGGTGATGTTGTTGGCCGCGCAGGCCGCCCTGATGGACGCCGGCAGGAAGGGGTTATCGCACTGGATCGTCAGGTTGGCGTTCTTGGCTGCGCCGGGATTCGGCGAGAACTGCGAGTTCACCGCACCGTAGTTGGCGGTGAAGTAGATCTCGTTGTCCGGATCGAGGTCGTAGGAAACGCGGGTATAGGCCACGCGGCGCTTCAGGTCCATCGCCAGGTTGGTGCCGGCGCCCACGCTGCCGCTCAGGTCACCGCCGACGCAGAAGGGATTGATACAGTTGGTGACGCCGCCGGTGCCGGTCGGTACGCCGCCGGAACCGTACTGGAACTGGTAAGGCACGCCGCCGGCGCCAAATGCAGTGCCCTGCAGCGGGCCGCTGGTAATCAGGCCGTACTTGGAATACTGGTACTGCTGCGCGTGCTCGATGAATTGGTACTGCGGTTTGCCGTCAGTGGTTTGCGCCAGGGGACGGATCTGGAAGGCCGGGTTCTTGTACCAGGTACGGCCGTTCGGGCCCACTTCGCCGAAGCCGGGCGAATCGATGCCGTTCTCCTTCATGTATTCGCCGCTGACGCTGACGTGCAGCTTGTCGTCCATGAAGCCTTTGCCCCATGCCGCCTGCAGCGTGCCGTTCTTGTCGTCGCCGTAGGTGGTCACGCCGCCTTCGACATTGGCCTTGAAGCCTTCGAACTTCTTGTCTGTGACGAAGTTGACCACACCGCTGATCGCGTCCGAGCCGTAGGAAGCGGATGCACCGCCCGTCACTACGTCCACGCGCTTGATCAGCAGCTGCGGGAACTGGCTGACGTCCGTCACACCGGTCACGTTGGCGCCGACCACGCGCTGGCCGTCCAGCAGGGTCAGGGTACGGATGGGACCGAGGCCGCGCAGACTAAGGGAGCTCAGGCCCTGGATACCGCTGCTGGTGCTGTTGGTGCTGGTGGTGCGGCCGGTGCTGCCTTGCAGTGCAGGCAGTTCGGCAATCGTGTCGAACAGGTTGGGCTGGGCCGCTTTTTCCAGATCGGCCGCACCAAGGCTGGTGGTCGGCGTCGGCTGGGTGAAGCCGCGCGCCGCAATGCGCGAGCCGGAAACCTGAACAACCTGGGTGACCGGTGCGGCCTCGGTTGCTGCGGCTTCATCCGCTTTTGGGGCTTCCGTCGGCGCTTGCTGTGCGTAGCCGGGAATCGCCATCATGCAGCAGGCGCTGGCGACGGCAAGGTGAATCAACGTTCTCTGTGCTGGTGTATGCATTGTTGTCTCCGTGTTTTTTGTATGGCTTGCAATGCTTGTTAAACCTGCTTGATGCGCTTTATCAGCTCCTCAGGCGGTTCGGTGATATCAAGGGTGATTCCTGATTCGTCATCTTGCAGCGGCTCCAGATCGCGCAACTGGCTGTCCAGCAGAGAGGGCGGCATGTAATGGCCCACGCGTGCCTGCATCCGTTGTGCGATCAGGGCGCGGTCGCCCTTCAGGTGGGCGAAACGCAGATCCGGATCGGCCTGGCGCAGCAGGTCGCGGTAGCGCCGCTTCAGGGCCGAACATGAAACGACCAGGCCCGCGCCGCTGTCATACGCTTTGCGGATCTCGCGCGCCAGCGCATACAGCCAGTCGGCCCGGTCTTCGTCGGTCAACGGCACGCCTGCCGACATTTTGGCCACATTGGCTGCCGGGTGATAGGCATCCCCCTCAATGAACGGCACACTATTGGCTTGCGCCAGCGCTGTACCGATCGTGCTCTTGCCGCATCCGCTGACGCCCATCACAACCCAGCGGGGGGCTTTTGTTTTCTCCATACGCTCTCCAGTTTTCAGTGCATTAGGTAGCGCTACCATTTGAACAAAGTCTAGAGCCTTGTGAAAATTTGTAAAGCTTTTTCTTTTGTGCACAACGGAAACTCTGGATCGCGCGGCGCTGACTTCAGAGGGAAAAGCCACTCAATTTGGTAGCGATATCAGTGTGCTTAGCTGTTGTGTTTGGGATACGGCTCGGTCAAAATCGAGCCATATGCGCCAGTCCCTATCAGCAGTTGCTCTCCTTGCCGCCCTGTCCGGGGCCGGCGCCAGCGTGCCCGAATCCAGCCATCAGGCGGCCGGCCCAATTATCCGTTCGCCCGATCCCGGCGCCGCTGAAGATGCCGCCGCCTGGAAGGCATGGCGCGAGAACGACTTCGTGAAAGCCTTCGCCCTGTGGCGCGACGCGGCGAATAGCGGCAGTCCGGATGCGCAATTCCGTCTCGGCCTGATGTACGAACTGGGGAAAATGGGCGTAGCCGATCCTGCCGAAGCGATGCGCTGGTATGAGCTGGCGGCGCACAATGGCAGTGTGGACGCCTTGTTCTGGCTGGGCGAGTCGTATGCCAGCGGCAGCATCGTACCGAAAGACCCGGACAAATCCGTCGGCTATCAGCGCGCTGCAGCCGCAGCCGGATCGCCACAGGCCATGGTGGCTCTGGCCTGGCGTCATTACAACGGCGATGGGCTGGCGCGCAACGGCAGGGCTGCCGTGGAATGGTTTGAACGCGCAGCGCAGCGCGGTGAGCGTCTGGGTACGTATGGGCTGGCGCTGTGCAATGAATATGGCGTAGGCGTCCCCGAAAATATGGAGGAAGCGGCGCGCCTGATGCGCATGGCGGCGGATGCGGGTATCGGCGATGCCCAGGTCGAGCTGGGATTTTTCTACGAACACGGCAAGGGTGTCTCCCAGGAGCTGTCGCAGGCACTCGCCTGGTATCGCAAGGCGGCAGAGCAGAATAATGTGCATGGCTTGCGCAATGTGGGGCTGATGTACTCCTTCGGCCGCGGCGTCGATGCCGATCCGGCGGAGGGCGCCAGGTGGCTGCGCAAGGCGGCAGATCTGGGCAGCATTGCGGCCATGCTGAATTACGGCGACGCCTTGCGTGAGGGCCGCGGCATGCCGGCTGATATCGGCGAAGCGCGCCACTGGTATGAAAAAGCGGCGCAGCGCGGCAACGCCGATGCGCAGATGTCGCTGGCCATGACCTATCTGGGCAAGCAGCCCGGCGAGGATGATTTGATGAAGGCCGGCCAATGGGCGGCGCCGGCGGCCGAACAGCGCGATGAAGATGCGCTGGAGCTGGCGGGCAAGCTGGGTAAGGTGCTCGACAGCGTGGGCGATGCGCGTCTCAACCGCGGCGCATTCGATCAGGCGGAAGAAGCGTACAAGCTGTCGCTGCGCCTGCGCAAGGCGAAAGGAGGCCCGCGCGATCTGGCGGTCGCTGAAAGCCTGGCCAGCCTGGCGACGCTGTACTCGGTGCGCGACCAGTTCGCGCAGTCCGAAAGTGACCGGCGCGAAGCACTGGATATCCGCGAACAGCAGTTGGGGAAACGCGATCCGCTGGTGGCGCGTACCAGGGCAATCCTGGCACAGCTTCTTTACCGCGAAGGCAAGAATGAAGCGGCTCGCCCGCTCTTTGCCGAGGCCCTGGCCACCATGGAAGCCGGTTTGGGTGCGGATTCGCCGCAGCTGGCGGACACGCAGAACGACTATGCGGCCTGCCTTGCCGAACTGGGTCAATTTGCAGAAGCGGAAGCCATGTACCGCCGCTCGCTGGCCCTCAAGGAGAAAGCGCTCGGCCCGGTGCACCATGCGATTGCCACGGGCTGGAGCAATCTCGGCGAGATGTACGCGCGCATGGGGCGGTACGATGAAGCGGAAAAGGCGCTGAAGCTGTCGCTCAGCATGCGCGAGCAATTGCTGGGGCTAACGCATCCGGAATTGAGCTTCAGCCTTGTCAATCTTGGGCGCCTTTACCGCATGCAGGGCCGCTTTGCCGATGCGCGCAAGGCTTTGGACCGCGCGCAGCCGCTGATCGAACAACGCTTCGGCAAGGACAACAGCCAGACCGCGCTGGTACTGTATGAGCAGGGGATGCTGCTGTACCGCGAAGGCAAGATGGCGCAGGCGGAGCCTTTGCTGCTGCGGGCTTTTGAAATCCGCTTGCGTGTGCTGCCCAGCCATCCTGCCACGCGCGAGAATGCGGATGCGCTGGCGGCGCTGTACCGCGCCACCAAGCGGGAAAATGCGGCGGCGGAAATCATGCACCGCCTGCCTGCCAGCGATTCTTAACGGCGGCGCTGCAGCAGGCTGTCCACCGAGAAGGAACCGCCGCCGTAAGCGATCAGCGGCAGCAGCAGTCCCGCCCAGCTCAGGTGAGTCGGCCATGCATCCGGGTACACGAAGATCTCGATGACTGCCGTCATGGCCAGCAGGCCCAGAGCGGCGGAGCGGGTCAGCAAGCCAAGCACCAGCAGAATCGGGAACAAGTGTTCCGCATACGTGGCCAGGTGTGCCGCCAAATCCGGCGGCAGCAGCGGCAACGCGTATTCGGTCTGGAACAAATCATAGGTAGAGGGCTTCAGCGTCAGCCAGCCCTGCACCTTGGTGCGGCCGGACAGGAAGAAGATCGAGGCGATGCCGATGCGCGCAACCAGCAGTTGCAGTGATTGCGGCAAAAGGCGTGACAATGCGTTCATGGTTTTTCCTTTTCTTTGATCAGGTGCGCCACTTGCCGTTGCGGACCAGTTCCGCGATGGCGTTGGCAAATTCTTGTGGTGCTTCCAGCGGGATGTTGTGGCCCGCGCCTTCGATGCGGCGGTGGTCCGCGCCGGCCTCACCGACGGGCGGAATGCCGCTGGCGCTGCCCTGCAGCGTGATGAGCGGTTTTGCGACGGCGGCACTGGCCGCCAGTTTCTGTTCATCGGCTTCGTATTGCGGCAGGCCGGCCGCTTCGCCGCGCTGGTAGCGGTAGGCATGGTCGATGACTGCTGCGAAGTCGGGATTGTCGAACGCTTTCGCGGAGCGGGCGAATAGCGCTTCGTCGAAATGCCAGGTGGGCGAGTTGGTCTGCCAGAGCTGGTGTGCTGCATGGCGGCGTGCTGCGCCGCTGCGCGCCAATGCAGGCGCTGCGGTGAAGCCGTCGACGGCGACCAGACCCACGCAACGGCTTGGTTTCAGCGCCGCAAAAGCATGGGCGGCGCGAGCACCCCAACCGAAACCGCCGATGACGGCTTCCGGCGTATCCAGCACATTGAGCAGGGCGATGACATCGCTGCCGAGTGCCGCCGGTTCGCCGGAGTGGGCCAAGTTGCGGTCGATGAAGCGCGTGGTGCCGTGGCCGCGCAGATAAGGCACGATCACGCGAAAGCCTTGCGCGGCAAGGATTTGCGAGACTTCGGCATAGCTGTGGATGTCGTACGCGAAGTCGTGAAGAAGGACCACCGGCCTGCCCTCTTCAGGGCCAGCCGAGTGGTAACCGAAACTGATCGTTTCCGAACCGGCCTGCTTGATGGTCAGGCGGGGTAAGGACTTTGGCGCCGCGAAGCTGGGCAGCGCGAGCGTTGCCAGTCCTGCGGAAGCGGCCAGCAGGAAGCCGCGGCGGGTGAGGGTGGTCATGGGAATTCCTTATTCAATACCGGTAATCAGTTCGCTGCCAACCCAGTCGGCCAGCAGGCCGCCCGCAGTAGCGACGCCTTCGCTTTCGCCCAGCTGCTCGACCAGGAAGTCGCATAGACCGGAAAAGCTGCCGTTGGCCTGCACCTGCGTGATGGCGTCCAGCTCGATCTGGCTGACGGTGCGCAGGCAGGACACATAACCGCGGCGCCACGCCACGTGGCCTTTCGGCTCTTCCAGCATGCTGCCTTCGGGATGCTGTTCGCCTTCCTGCATCGCCCACCAGATGTCGGATGCGTTGGTGGTGGCTGGCGCGGTTTGCAGCGTGGGCGTGAAACGCAGCTGCGCACTTTCCCAGTCCACGGAGGCCAGATCGGCTGCAGGTACGGGCTGTGCGTCGCCGGCAACAAACGCTGTGCTCAGCGCATGTTCGATCCATGCCAGTTCGTGCAGGTCGGGATTACGCGGGAAAATGTCGCGCAGGGTTTCGCCGAATTCGTCGGCGTAAGCGTCCAGGGTCCAGGAGTGGGGCGGATGATTGTCGATGTGTTTCACAGCAGCGTGCATGAAATTGTCTTCACCCATCCAGCTGCGTACCTGCGGATAGGTGGCGCCCAGCGAGTTGACCAGCTGTGCGCGATAATTGTTCTGGTAGACGGCGAGGCCGGGCTGGTGGGCGCCGCCCAGCGTGGCGGCGGCATCATCGGATGCGGTCGTCAGCCAGGAGCGGAAGCCGTTCTGCAATTCTTCGAGTTTCATGCGGCCTCCTTGATGCCGTGCTGGCGGGCGATATCCAGCTCGGCCAGCAATTCGCTCAGCGGCGGGATGTTGTCGTCGCGCTCGATCATGGTCGCGGCGTAGGGGAAGCGGGCGGCGGCCTCGGAATACAAGTCCCACACGCCATCGGGAACCGACTGGTCGTGCGTGTCGATCAGCAGGCCGTTGCCTTGCGTGTGCCCGGCCAGGTGCATCTGGCGCACGCGCTCGGATGGCATGCCGCGCAGGAAAGCCTGGGCATCGAAGCCGTGGTTGCTGGCGCTGACAAACACATTGTTCACGTCCAGCAGCAAGCCGCAACCGGTGCGCTTGCTCATCTCGGCCAGGAATTCCCATTCCGTCATGTCCGCGTTTTCGAAAGACAGATAGCTGGATGGATTCTCGAACAGCATGGCGCGGCCCAGGGTGTTCTGCGCCACGTCGATGTTGTTGCAGACGATGTCCAGCGCTTCCTCGGTGTAGGGCAGCGGCAGCAGGTCATGCGAGTTGAATCCCTGGAAGCGCGACCAGCTCAGATGGTCCGACACGATCACGGGCTGGATCTCTTCCACCAGCGCCTTCAGACGCGCCAGGTAATCGATGCGCAAGCCATCGGCGGAGCCGATCGACATCGATACGCCATGCAGCGCCACCGGATAGCGTTCGCGGATCTGGCGCAGGATATGGCGCGGCTGGCCGCCGGCCACCATGAAGTTCTCGGAAATGACTTCCACAAAATCGACTGGGACGTCGGTTTCCAGGAAATCCCGGTAGTGTTCCTTGCGCAGGCCCAGGCCGTAGCCCGCCATGCTGGGTAAAGATTTGGACATCGCTGACCTCATTCGTTCGAAAATTCAGAACCGTTGACCCAAGTGGCAGGCACGCCGTGCCTGCCACTAGCCTTTGCGGTCGGTTTACTTCGGTTCGGTCAAGGTGCCGCCCAGTGCCTTGCACTCGGTCGGAGTCTTGACCACAACGCCCTGGCCTTTGCAGTCGTTCAGGCCTTTGCAATCGTGGTGGGCGGTGGCGCACAGGCTGGTGCCCTTGCAGGTGTTCACGCCGTAGCAGCGGCCCGGCTGTTCTTTCTGTGCGGAGGCAGCGTAGGCTGGGGTGGATGCGACGGATGCCAGTGCGATCAGGGCAGCGGCGGTGGCCAGGCTGGCAGCTTGGATGGATTTGATCATGGTGTTTCTCCTGTAAATATAAGGCTTACTTCGTTGCGGCCACTGCGGCCTCTTCGATCACTTTGGCGACAGCTTCAGCTTGCGAGATATAGATCGCGTGGCTGGCTTTCACTTCGGTGACCTTGCTTCCGGCACGCTGGTACATCCAGCGCTGCAGGTCGGGATTGATGGTGCGGTCTTCGGTGGCCACGATGCCGTAGCTCGGAATGCCGCGCCATGCGACGGTGCGCGACTGGCCGCCGAGGGCAGCGATGGTCGCAAATTGCTGGGACACCGCCATGAAATTGGTGCGGTTCTCCGCCAGGTCGCCCGCGTAGTCGCGGCCGAAGTTGGCGGGGTTGTAGTAGATGAAGCCATCGAAGGTGGACTTCAGGTTGTCCACTTCAGGCGGAATCGAGTTGGCAAGCTGATTGGCGCTTTCCGCGACGTCCGGCGCATAACCCGCGACGTAGACCAGGCCCTTGATCTTGCCGACCTTGCCGGCCGCGGTGATCACGTTGCCGCCGTAGCCGTGGCCGACCAGGATGGCGGGGCCGTCGGCGGCGAAGATCTGTTTGTCCACCAGGGTGGCGTCTTCCTGCAGAGAGTGCAGGGTCGGCTGCACCACGCTGACGTGGTAGCCCTTCCAGTACAGGATATCGTGCACCACGCGCCAGCCGGAGCCGTCAACGAAAGCGTCGTGAACGATGATGATGTTCTTGGCGCCTGGTGGCGTCGGCAGGGCTGGGGTGGCAGCCATGGCGCTGGCGCTGGCCAGCAGCACGGCGGCAGCCGCGGCGATTTTGCTCAGTTTCTGCATGGCGGGTCCTTAGCGCTTGATCGGGGTCAGGGAACCGAAGCCTTTTGGCGTCTTGATGGTGGTGCAGGTGCCCTTGTCGACCAGGGTCCAGGCGTCGCCCTGGTAATCCTTGGTGGAGGTGGAGGCGCAGGAAGTGCCCGGACCGGCGGCGCAGTCGTTCTGGCCTGCTTTGGAAACGCCGTAGCATTTTTCCATCTGTTTCTTCGGTGCGTCGGCGGCGTTGGCGCCGGTAGCAAAGGCGGCGAAGGCCAGGGCGGCGGCGACTGCAACTTGGGAGGTCTTCATTTATTTCTCCTAACGTGTGTGAAAGTGCTGCCAGTTTGCAAAGCGCTCGTATCTCCCATGTGTCCGTTTGTATCAGTATCATCGAATGCGCTTTAAGCGCATGCGATTTGTATGGGCGAGCGAAAGCCGCGGCAGCTGTGCCGCGACGCGCCTGAGGGCGGCTTTATTTCTGGACGGATTTCAAGAGGGTATCGCGCAGGGTGGCGATGGTGGACTGGATCTTGGCGAATTCGTCGGGCGGCAGGCCCGTTTCGATGACCTGGCTCATGGAGAGCGCTTCTTCGCGCAGGCGGTAGCCCGCATCGGTCAGGGTGACGCGCACCTGACGTTCGTCTTCAGCGTCGCGCTGGCGGCGCACATAGCCCATGGTCTCCAGCTTTTTCAGGATGGGCGTGAGCGTGTTCGATTCGAGGAAGAGCTTTTCGCCCAGGCCGCTGACGGTCTGGTTGTCGTGCTCCCACAAGGCGATCACGGTGATGTACTGGGTGTAGGTGAGTCCCAGCTTTTCCAGGATGGGTTTATAAGCCTTGCCGAACGCCAGGTTTGCCGAGTACACGGCAAAGCACAGGTAATCGGACAGCTTCATGACATCCGGGTCGTCAGGCGAGATTTGGGCGGATTTTTTCATGGATTCATTATATATATCGAATCCGATTAAATCAAAGCCGATGTTTCACAGCCCGTGTTTGCCCAGAATGCGGCGTGTGGCGCCATCGGCCTGCATGGCGGACATGGTCTGGCGGAAGCGCTCCACGTCCGCATCGCTGAAATCGAGCGAGCCGGCCAGCCAGGCGGTCGCAGTGCGCACGGGCTGACTCAGGCGATATTCCACCGCCCCGGCGCGTTCCTTGAGCGAGGCCTTGATGATGGAAACCTCGCCGAACACCGCATCGGCCATGCCGCCGGTGAGGAAGCGGTGCACTTCTTCCAGTGATGCGGATTCGACAATCCTGTTGAAGCCCATTTCATGCAGCATGGCAGCCTGGGCCGCACCGCGCAGCAGGGCGATGCGGCGGTCCTTCATGTTTTCCGGATTATCCAGATCGAAATGGCCATCGCGCGGGGCCATGAAGAGGTAGCGTTCCTCATACAGCGGCGCCAGCCAGCGGAACTTGTCTTCGCGGTCGGGCTGGCGGGTCAGGGGGAAGATCGCGGTTTCCGGCATGGTCGCGGCCAGAAAGATGGCTCGGCGCCAGGGAAAGAATTGCATGGATGGCATTACATCCATACGGCGGCACAGCTCGTCCACGATCTCCTGCAGGGCGCCGCCGCCTTATTCCATGACCAGCGGCGGCAGCTCAGCGGTGACGACGTGCAGGCGGCGCGGCCGGGCGGCAAAAGCCAGCGTTGGCAGAAAGGCAAGGGCGGATGCCAGGCTGAGGAGCAGTCGTCTTTTCATGCGCGTATTTTAGCCGCGGCTGATGCTCTCTCCGTCGTTTGCGCGCAAACGCCAGAAAATGGCTGAAGTAATAATAGTCAGTACGGCCAGGGCGATAAAGGCATGGTGCAGGGCGGACGACAGGGCCGCCTGGTCCGATTGCGGCAGGTCGCCGAGGAACCAGCCCGTGATCAGCGAGCCGCAAGCCAGGCCAAAGCTCATCGACAGCTGCTGCATGGAGCTGGCGATGGTGCTGGCCATGCTGGAGTCCTGGCCTTCCACGTCCGCATAGCCCAGGCTGTTCATACTGGAGAATTGCAGGGAATTGAAGAAACCCTGGCACAGGCTGATGGGGACGATGGCCCACCATGGCGTGCCCGGCTTCACCATGGCGTACATGGCGATGGTCACGCCGATCAGCACCGTGTTCACCACCAGCACCTGGCGGTAGCCGAACTGGCGCAGCAGTTTGGCGGAGATCACCTTCATGCCCATGGCCGCGGCCGCCGATGGCATCATCAGCAGACCGGACTTCCAGGCCGGGAAACCCAGGCCGAGCTGGTACAGCAGGGGCAGCAGGAAGGGCAGACCGCCCACGCCCAGCCGCGTGAAAATGCCGCCGACCACCGAGATGCGGAAGGTGCGCACCCGGAACAGCTTCAGATTCAGCAGCGGATGCGGCTCGTTCTGGGCGTGGTAGGCATAGGCCGCCAGCAGGGCACAGGAGAGCAGGAACAGCACGCCGAACTCGGTCGGGCCGATCTGGTGCTCGCCGAACACTTCCAGCAGCCATGACAGCAGGGCGATGCCGGTGCCGAACAGGACCAGACCCAGCACGTCCAGCGGCCGCGCAGACTCGCCGCGATAGTCGGGCATATAGCGGTGGGCCAGCCACCAGGCCGCCAACCCGACCGGCACGTTAATAAAGAAGATTTCCCGCCACGACATCCAGTGCACGATCAGGCCGCCCACGGTCGGTCCCAGCAGCGGACCGATCAGCGCCGGGATGATGACGAAGTTCATGGCCGTCAGCAGCTCGGACTTGGGATAGGTGCGCACGATGGTCAGCCGTCCGACCGGCATCATCATGGCTGCCCCGAAGCCTTGCAGCAGGCGGGCCGCCACCAGCATCGGCGAATTCAGCGCCAGGCCGCACAGCACCGAGGCGAAGGTGAAGATGGCAACCGCGGTCTTGAACACGCGGCGGGTGCCGTAACGGTCCGCCATCCAGCCGCTGACGGGAATCGCCACCGCCAGGCTCAGGATGTAGCTGGTCACCACGGCTTTCAGGCTCAGCGGCGTGACATGCAGGCTGAGCGCCATGCTCGGGATTGCTGTATTGACAATAGTGGAGTCGAGCTGCTCCATGAACAGGGCCGTGGCAACCACCCAAGGGAGGAAACGGCGGGTGATGGCTTCGTTGACTGTCATATATATAGTGACTCCGCGCATGTAACAATCAGCACGATACCTTCTCCCGTCGATGGCAGTAACTACTTGTCAATTTGCCATGAAGTAACATCGCAACCTGTCCATGACAATGCTCTTCCCTTGATTCCTTCCTCACTGCAACTATTCGGATTTTGCGTGTAATTTCCACAAGGAAATATTTAACAAATCAAAAGTTCACCGCAACGGAACCGGTTTGGATGATGAACCGCCATTTTGCCACGTCTATGACTCTGACGCGGGATGTTACGCAGTAAACAAACTTGTCAAAAAATCGAGTTGCCGACCGGCGACATGTCATTAAATTTTCATGCTGCGAAGCAATGAAACTCGGTATACTGGGCGCCGGATTGAATGATGCTTTCAGGAACTAGTTGTTTTGACGCAACAAATTTGGGGCAAAAATTTTCTTAACGGAACGACTGAAACGGTCGCTTTGTACCCAAGCGTGGCGTCAGCGTCATCTGAAGTCACTTGCATTTTGTTCAAGCAAGTTTACGCGTAAACAATGTTGAGCCACCTAAAGTTCACAAAATTGTTGACGTTAAGAATGAAAAGCAGGGTTTCCTGCTGAGCTAGGCAAGGGTAGAAATTTAGATATCGGCGTAAGCCGAAACGGTGAAAGAGCCTATGGGTAGCGGACCCTTGGCTCGTTTTGCTGTCTGGACAGAACACATAGCGGTACCTCTAGGAGAAATACAAATGAGCCTCATCGTTTCGGGCTTTACCACACAGGCAATTGCGGCTATTGCAACGTCTTCGATCGCCGGGATCGGGACTGACGACATTGCAGCGCTGAGTAGCGATCAGGTCGGTGCCTTTACGACCCTGCAAATCCCTGTGTTTACTACGCAGCAGATTTCGCTGGGCTTCAATAGTGACCAGACGATTGCGCTGACCTCGAATCAAGTAGGCGCTTTGACCTCCTCGCAAATTGGTGCTTTCGCTACCGCCAGCATGGCTGCGATGGAAACCGGCGATTTCGCCGCCATCAAGACTGCCTCGCTCGCCGGCCTGACCACCGTCCAGGTGAAGGCCCTGACGACCGACCAGATCGTCGCCCTGACCACCAGCCAGGCAAACGCGCTGAGCACCGCGCAAGTTGTTGCCCTGACTACTGATGCCATCGTCGCCCTAGAGACCGCCGACCTGGCCGCCCTGCGCAGCTCCGCTATCGCTGCCCTGGCAACCGCCCAGGTATCCGCACTGACCACTGCCCAGACCGCAAACCTGACCACCCAGCAGGTGGCCGCACTGACCACCGCTTCGGCTAGCGTACTGAGCTCCGATCAGGTTGTTGCTCTGTCCTCCAACCAGATCGCCGCAATGAATACCGCGCAGGTGTCGTCGCTGGCTACCGCTTCGGTCGCAGCGATTGAGACTGCTGACCTGGCAGGCCTGTCCACCGCCGCCGTCGTCGCCCTGAAGACTGCCCAGATCGCCGCGCTCGGCACTGCCCAGGTTGCGAACCTGTCGACCAACCAGGTTGCTGCGCTGACCACGGCTGCTCTGTCTGCCGGCTTCAGCACCGACCAGATCGTTGCGCTGACTTCCAACCAGGCTGGCGCGCTGTCCAGCGCCCAGGTTGCAGCTCTGAGCACCAACAACATCGCTGCTCTGGAAACCGCCGACTTCGCTAACCTGAAGACTTCGGCAATTGCTGCTCTGTCGACCAACCAGGTGAAGGCGCTGACCACCGACCAGGTTGTTGCACTGAGCACTTCGCAGGCTTCGGTGCTGTCCAGCTCCCAGTTCGCTGCCCTGACCACTGATGGCATCGCCGCTCTGCAGACCCAGGACCTGAATGCCGTCAAAACCAGCACCATTGCTGCTCTGGGCTCGGCACAAGTTGCTGCCCTGACCACCGACCAGGTGAAGAACCTGGCTACCGCATCGATCGCATCGCTGAGCACCGCCGGTATTGCTGGCCTGTCGACCGACTCTGTCGTGGCGCTGACCTCGAACCAAATCGCAGTGCTGAACACCGCACAAGTTGGCGCCCTGTCCTCGAACGCCATCGGCGCGATCGAAACCCAGGACATCGCCGGCCTGACTACCGCCGCTGTGGCTTCCCTGAAGTCGAACCAGCTGGTTGGCCTGACCACCGACCAGATCGGCGCACTGTCGACCAACCAGGTTGCTGCCTTCGGCACCGCCGCCATGGCGACCGGCCTGAGCACCGACCAGATCGTTGCCCTGACCTCGAACCAGGCTGGCGCACTGTCCAGCGCCCAGGTTGCTGCGCTGAGCACCAATAACATCGCCGCTCTGGAAACCGCTGACTTCGCGAACCTGAAGACTGCATCCATCGCCGCTCTGTCGACCGGTCAGATGAAGGCCCTGACCACCGACCAGGTGGTTGCACTGAGCACCGCACAAGCCAACGTGCTGAGCAGCTCTCAAGTTGGTGCAATGACCACCGACGGTATCGCTGCCCTGCAGACCCAGGACCTGAACGCAATCAAGACCAGCACCATCGCTGCTCTGGGTTCGGCACAGGTTGCTGCGCTGACCACCGACCAGGTGAAGAACCTGGCGACCGCATCGATCGCTTCGCTGAGCACCAACGGCATCTCCGGTCTGTCGACCGACGCTGTGGTTGCCCTGACTTCGAACCAGTTCGCTGTGATGTCCACCGCTCAGATCGGTGCGCTGTCCTCGAACGATATCGCTGCAATCGAAACCCAGGACATCGCCGGCCTGTCGACCCAAGCTGTTGCTGCGCTGAAGTCGAACCAGCTGGTTGGCCTGACGACTGACCAGATTGGCGCACTGTCGACCAACCAGGTTGCCGCCTTCGGTACCGCCGCCATGGCGACCGGCCTGAGCACCGACCAGATCGTTGCCCTGACCTCGAACCAGGCTGGCGCGCTGTCCAGCGCCCAGGTTGCTGCACTGAGCACCAACAACATCGCTGCTCTGGAAACCGCTGACTTCGCTAACCTGAAGACGGCTTCCATCGCCGCCCTGAGCACTGGCCAAGTGAAGGCGCTGACCACCGATCAGGTTGTCGCTCTGAGCACCGCACAAGCTTCCGTGCTGTCGAGCAGCCAGTTCGCTGCGCTGACCACCGATGGCGTGGCTGCCCTGCAGACCCAGGACCTGAACGCAATCAAGACCAGCACCATCGCTGCTCTGGGTTCGGCACAAGTTGCTGCGCTGACCACCGACCAGGTGAAGAACCTGGCAACCGGCTCGATCGCTGCGCTGAGCACCAACGGCATCTCCGGTCTGTCGACCGACGCTGTGGTCGCCCTGACTTCGAACCAGATCGCTGTAATGTCCACCGCCCAGATCGGCGCCCTGTCTTCGAACGACATCGCCGCCATCGAGACCCAGGACATCGCCGGCCTGTCGACCGCTGCAGTTGCTGCACTGAAGTCGAACCAGCTGGCAGGCCTGACCACTGACCAGATCGGCGCTCTGAGTACCAACCAGGTTGCTGCTTTCGGCACTGCCGCGATGGCGACCGGCCTGAGCACTGACCAGATCGTTGCCCTGACTTCCAACCAGGCTGGCGCGCTGTCCAGCGCTCAGGTTGCTGCACTGAGCACCAATAACATCGCTGCTCTGGAAACCGCTGACTTCGCTAACCTGAAGACTGCTTCCATCGCTGCCCTGAGCACTGGCCAAGTGAAGGCGCTGACCACCGATCAGGTTGTCGCTCTGAGCACTGCACAAGCTTCCGTGCTGTCGAGCAGCCAGTTCGCTGCGCTGACCACCGATGGCGTTGCTGCCCTGCAGACGCAAGACCTGAACGCAATCAAGACCAGCACCATTGCTGCTCTGGGTTCGGCTCAAGTTGCTGCGCTGACCACCGACCAGGTGAAGAACCTGGTAACCGGCTCGATCGCTGCGCTGAGCACCAATGGCATCGCTGGCCTGTCCACCGACTCCGTGGTCGCAATGACCTCCAGCCAGATCGCCGTGCTGTCGACTGCGCAAGTTGGCGCTCTGTCCTCGAACGCTGTTGGCGCGATCGAAACCCAAGACATCGTGGGTCTGTCGACCGCCGCAGTGGCTTCCCTGAAGTCGAACCAGCTGGCAGGCCTGACCACCGACCAGATCGGCGCTCTGTCGACCAACCAGGTTGCCGCCTTCGGCACCGCCGCGATGGCGACCGGCCTGAGCACCGACCAGATCGTTGCCCTGACCTCGAACCAGGCTGGCGCGCTGTCCAGCGCCCAGGTTGCTGCACTGAGCACCAACAACATCGCTGCCCTGGAAACCGCTGACTTCGCTAACCTGAAGACTTCGGCAATCGCTGCCCTGTCGACCGGCCAGGTGAAAGCCCTGAGCACTGACGAAGTTGTGGCTCTGAGCACCGCACAAGCTTCCGTGCTGTCGAGCAGCCAGTTCGCTGCGCTGACCACCGACGGCGTCGCTGCCCTGCAGACCCAGGACCTGAACGCGATCAAGACCAGCACCATCGCTGCTCTGGGTTCGGCTCAAGTTGCTGCCCTGACCACCGACCAGGTGAAGAACCTGGCGACCGGCTCGATCGCTGCGCTGAGCACCAACGGCATCTCCGGTCTGTCGACCGACGCTGTGGTGGCAATGACCTCCAGCCAGATCGCCGTGCTGTCGACTGCGCAAGTTGGCGCTCTGTCCTCGAACGCTGTTGGCGCGATCGAAACGCAAGACATCGTGGGTCTGTCGACCGCTGCAGTTGCTGCACTGAAGTCGAACCAGCTGGCAGGCCTGACCACCGACCAGATCGGTGCGCTGAGCACCAACCAGGTTGCCGCCTTCGGCACCGCCGCCATGGCGACCGGCCTGAGCACCGACCAGATCGTTGCCCTGACTTCGAACCAGGCTGGCGCGCTGTCCAGCGCCCAGGTTGCTGCACTGAGCACCAACAACATCGCTGCTCTGGAAACCGCTGACTTCGCTAACCTGAAGACTTCGGCAATCGCTGCCCTGTCGACCGGCCAGGTGAAAGCGCTGACTACCGACGAAGTGGTGGCTCTGAGCACCGCACAAGCTTCCGTGCTGTCGAGCAGCCAGTTCGCTGCGCTGACCACCGATGGCGTGGCTGCCCTGCAGACGCAAGACCTGAACGCAATCAAGACCAGCACCATCGCTGCTCTGGGTTCGGCTCAAGTTGCTGCGCTGACCACCGACCAGGTGAAGAACCTGGCGACCGGCTCCATCGCTGCGCTGAGCACCAACGGCATCTCCGGTCTGTCGACTGACGCTGTGGTTGCCCTGACTTCGAACCAGATCGCTGTGATGTCGACCGCCCAGATCGGCGCGCTGACTTCCGCTGCAATTGGCGCAATCGAAACCCAAGACATCGTTGGTCTGTCGACTGCCGCAGTTGCTGCGCTGAAGTCGAACCAGCTGGCAGGCCTGACCACCGACCAGATCGGCGCTCTGTCGACCAACCAGGTTGCCGCCTTCGGCACCGCCGCGATGGCGACCGGCCTGAGCACCGACCAGATCGTTGCCCTGACCTCGAACCAGGCTGGCGCGCTGTCCAGCGCCCAGGTTGCTGCGCTGAGCACCAACAACATCGCTGCTCTGGAAACCGCTGACTTCGCCAACCTGAAGACTTCGGCAATCGCAGCCCTGTCGACCGGCCAGGTGAAAGCCCTGAGCACTGACGAAGTTGTGGCCCTGAGCACCGCACAAGCTTCCGTGCTGTCGAGCAGCCAGTTCGCTGCGCTGACCACCGATGGCGTCGCTGCCCTGCAGACCCAGGACCTGAACGCAATCAAGACCAGCACCATTGCTGCTCTGGGTTCGGCTCAAGTTGCTGCGCTGACCACCGACCAGGTGAAGAACCTGGCGACCGGCTCCATCGCTGCGCTGAGCACCAACGGCATCTCCGGTCTCTCCACGGATGCGGTGGTAGCCCTGACTTCGAGCCAGTTCGCCGTAATGTCCACTGCCCAGTTCGGCGCGATGACATCCTCGGCAATCGGTGCAATCGAAACCCAGGACATCGTCGGCCTGACTACCCAGGTAATGGCTTCTCTGAAGTCGCAACAGCTGGCTGGCCTGACGACCGATCAGATCGGTGCGCTGAGCACTAATCAGGTTGTAGCCTTCAGCACTGCGGCCATGGCGACCGGCCTGAGCACCAACCAGATCGTTGCTCTGACCTCGAACCAGGCCGGCGCGCTGTCCAGCGCTCAGGTTGTGGCCCTGAGCACCAACAACATCGCTGCACTGGAAACCGCGGACTTCGCTAACCTGAAGACTTCGTCGATCGCTGCCCTGACCACCGGCCAGGTGAAAGCACTGACCACCGACCAGGTAGTTGCCCTGAGTACTCAGCAGGCCAACGTCCTGTCGAGCAGCCAGTTCGCTGCCCTGACCACCGATGGCGTAGCGGCCCTGCAGACGCAAGATCTGAACGCCATCAAGACCAGCACTATCGCTGCTCTGGGTTCGGCGCAAGTTGCTGCCCTGACCACCGACCAGGTGAAGAACCTGGCCACCGGTTCCATCGCTGCCCTGAGCACTAACGGCATCTCCGGTCTGTCCACGGATGCAGTGGTTGCCCTGACGTCGAACCAGATCGCTGTAATGTCCACCGCTCAGATCGGCGCCCTGTCCTCGAACGACATCGCTGCAATCGAGACTCAGGACATCGCCGGCCTGACGACCCAGGCTGTGGCTGCCCTGAAGACCAGCCAGATGGCCGGCCTGACGACCGACCAGATCGGCGCCCTGTCGACCAACCAGGTTGTCGCCCTCAGCACTGCTGCCCTGTCTGTTGGCCTGAGCACCGACCAGATCGTTGCCCTGACCTCGAACCAGGCTGGCGCGCTGTCGAGCCAGCAAGTGGCTGCGATGAGCACCAACAACATCGCTGCTCTGGAGACCGCGGACTTCGCTAACCTGAAGACTTCGTCGATCGCCGCCCTGACCGCTAACCAGGCCAAGGCGCTGACGACCGACCAGGTTGTGGCACTGAGCACCCAGCAGGCTGCCGCCCTGAACACCAACCAGGTGGCTGCGCTGAGCACCAACGCTATCGCTGCACTCGAGACCGCCGACCTGGTGGCCCTGAAGACGGCTGCGATTGTTGCGATGGGCACCGCCCAGGTTGCTGCGCTGACCACGGACCAGGTGAAGAACCTGAGCACCGGCGACATCGCTGTGCTGACCACCAGCCAGGTGGCAAACGGCCTGACCACCGACCAGATCGTGGCCCTGACCTCGACCCAGATCGGTGTACTGAGCTCGGCACAGGTAAGTGCTCTGAGCAGCAATTCGATCGGTGCGATTGAAACCGCTGACATCGGCGCGCTGAAGACTTCGGCCATCGCCGCCCTGAAAGCAGCGCAGGTTGTAGGTCTGACCACCGACCAGATCGGCGCCCTGGGCACCGCGCAGTTTGTGGCGATGACCACCGCTGCTCTGAATGCTCTGACCACCGACCAGATCGTCGCCATGAACAGCGATCAGCTCGGCGCACTGACCACCGGCCAGCTGGTGTCGCTGTCCACCAACGACATCCAGGCAATCGAAACCAGCGACTTCTCCAACCTGAAGACTTCGCAGATCGCGGCCCTGAGCACTCAGCAGCTGAGCGCGCTGACCACCGATCAGATCGTGGCACTGAGCACCGCCCAGGCGAACTCGATTGGCACCAAGCAGATCCAGGCGCTGAGCACCGCGTCCCTGACCGCGATGGAAACGGCAGATCTGGCAGCACTGCGTACCGCAACGATCGCGGCCCTGACCACGGCCCAGGTGCATAGCCTGACCACGGATCAGACCAAGAACCTGACCACGGCTCAGATCCATGCGTTCACGACCGTTCAAATCCATGCTCTGACCACCGCTCAGATCGCTGCGATGGATACAAAGGCAAGCAGCCTGCAGAGCCTGACCCCGATCGTCCTGGATCTGAACAACAACGGCATCCAGACCGTGAGCATCAACCAGGGCGTGCAGTTCGACCTGCTGGGCAACGGCGAGAAGCTGAACACCGGCTGGGTTGGCGGCGGCGACGGCCTGCTGGTCATGGACCGCAACGGCGACGGCATCATCAACGATGGTTCCGAACTGTTCGGCTCCGGCACCACGCTGGCAAATGGCCAGAAGGCTGCAAGTGGCTACCAGGCAATGGCTGAGCTGGACACCAACGGCGACGGCATGATCACCGCAGCCGACAAGGACTTCGGCAGCCTGAAAGTGTGGGTGGATGGCAACGCGGACGGCATCAGCCAGTCCGACGAGCTGAAGACCCTGGCGGACCTCAACATTACCAAGCTGAACCTCGACGTGAAGAATGGTACTGCGGTCTCCAACGGCAACTTCAGCGGCCAGACCTCGACCTTCGAGACCAGCGACGGCAAGACGCATGAAGCCGCCGACGTCTGGTTCCAGGTCAGCAAGCCAGCCAGCGCCTCCAGCCTGGCAGCCGCGATCTCGTCCTTCGACAGCAGCGCAACTCCGGCTGCTCCGGCAGGCAACCTGGCCTTCAACAGCGGCAACGTTGCTGCCAATGTGGCCCAGATGGCTGACGCGATGAAGGGCTACGATGCGAACGGCAAGCTGAGCATCGCTGCTGACATGGCCAACACCGACGACAGCAAGCTGCGTCTGAAGGCCCTGCAACAGCAAGGCAGCAGCGGCTTCCTGGCCAGCCCACAGAAGTAATCGGGAATAGCAGGACGGCATGCCGTCCTGCATCAAAAGCGGCAAGACAACCCGTCTTGCCGCTTTTTTTACGCCTTAAAAAGGCCGCCGGGTCTGCTGAGCCTGCGCTACAATCCACAGGCGAATCCTTCGTCCAACGAGAGCATGCACCAAAAATTTCCCCATACCGCCATCCAGTGCCTGACTGCCATTGCGCAGCACCATGGCCTGCAGATCAACCCCGAGCGCCTGATCGACGACTATGCCTTGGGGAGTGCGGAACCGGGCAGCGGCGTGCTGCTGCGTATCGCGGCCGACATTGGCCTGAAAGCCAAGGCGGACAAGCTGAGCTGGGAAGGCCTGCTGGCGCAGCAAGGCGTGTTCCCCCTGATGGCGCGCCTGAACGACGGCAACACTATCATCGTTGTAGGCGCCCGAACCGAGGGCGAGGGCCAGGTGGCCGTGCTGAACCCGATGGCGGAAGGCTCCGGGGTAGTAATGGTGGACCGCGCGTCCTTCACCTCGCGCTGGAGCGGCGAGGTACTGTTCGTCAAACGCCAGCACAAACTGAATGATCCCAACCAGCCGTTTGGCCTGCGCTGGTTCATTCCTGAAATCCTGAAGCAGAAGGCCGCCTTCCGCGACATCTTTATCGCCGCCATTGCCATGCACCTGCTGGCGCTGGCCTCGCCCATCTTCTTCCAGCTGGTGATCGACAAGGTGCTGACCCACCAGAGCATCTCGACCCTGTGGGTGCTGGCGGGCGGTATTGTGATGGCCCTGATCTTCGACTGCACCTTCGGCTATCTGCGCCAGGTGCTGACCTTGGTCGCATCCAACAAGATCGACATGCGCCTGACGCGGCGGGCGTTCAGCCATTTGCTGTCCCTGCCGATCGACTATTTCGAGACCACCACGGCCGGCGTGATCACGCGCCACATGCAGCAGCTGGAGCGCATCCGCAGCTTCCTCACGGGCCGCCTGTTCTTCACGGGCCTGGACCTGCTATCGCTGTTCGTCTTCCTGCCTATCCTGTTCGCGTACTCCTTCAAGCTGGCCATGATCGTGCTGCTGTTTGCGGGCCTGATCGCGACGGTGGTGATGCTGATGGTACCGACCTTCCAGCGCCGCCTGAACGCACTGTACACGGCGGAAGGCCAGCGCCAGGCCATGCTGGTGGAAACCATCCACGGCATGCGTACCGTAAAGGCCCTGGCCATCGAACCGGCGCAGCGCCGCAACTGGGACCAGCGCTCGGCTGAAGCGATCACCATGCATTTCCGCGTGGGCCAGATCTCCATCACCGGCAATGCCGTAACGGACTTCCTCGGCAAGATGCTGCCGGTGACGCTGATCGTGGTGGGCGCGCAGGACGTGTTCGACCAGACCCTGTCCATCGGCGCCCTGATCGCCTTCCAGATGCTGTCGCAGCGCGTGACCCAGCCGCTGATTTCCATCGTGGGCCTGGTCAACGAGTACCAGGAAACCGCGCTGTCCGTGAAGATGATGGGCGAAGTGATGAACCGTGCGCCGGAAGGCCGTGCCGGTGCAGGCGGCCTGCGTCCGATCCTGAATGGCGAGATCAAGTTCGAGGACGTGACCTTCCGCTATCCGGGCGGCCAGACCAATGCGCTGGACCGCACCGCCTTCACCATTACTCCGGGCACCGTGGTCGGCATCGTGGGCCGCAGCGGCTCCGGCAAGACCACGCTGACCAAGGTGATCCAGGGTTTGTACAACATCCAGGAAGGCATCGTGCGCTTTGACGGTATGGATGCGCGCGAGATCGAACTGTCGCACCTGCGCCGCCAGATTGGCGTGGTCCTGCAGGAGAACTTCCTGTTCCGCGGCACCATCCGCGAGAACCTGATCGTGACCAAGCCGGATGCCACCTTTGAAGAAATCGCGGAAGCGGCAGCAGCGGCGGGGGCGGACGAGTTCATCGAGCGCATGCCGATGGGCTACGACACCTTGCTGGAAGAGAATGCATCCAATCTGTCCGGTGGCCAGAAACAGCGTCTGTCGATTGCGCGCTCGCTGCTGGCCAAGCCGCGTATCCTGATCCTGGATGAAGCCGCGTCCGCACTCGACCCCGAGAGCGAAGCGATCTTCATCCGTAACCTGTCGAAGATTGCCGTGGGCCGCACCGTGGTGATGATTTCGCACCGCCTGTCCACCCTCGTCAACGCCGACTCGATTCTCGTGATGCAGCGCGGCCGCCTGGTTGACCAGGGCCGCCACGAAGAACTGCTCACTCGCAGCGACACTTATCAGCACCTATGGAACCAGCAAACAAGCCACCTGTGACCGAGCGCCGCCGCCGCAACAGGGACGAGCAGACCGAAATCGAATTCCTGCCGGACGCGGACGCCATCGAGCGTACGCCCCTGCCGCGCTATGTGCGTATGACTTTGCACGTGCTGGCCCTTGCCTTCGTCACCTTCATCCTGTGGGCGTCGTTCTCGCAGGTGGAAACCATCGTGCAGGCCCACGGCCGCCTGGTGACGCCGGATTCGAACATCGTGGTGCAGCCACTGGAAACTTCCATCGTGCAGAAGGTGCTGGTCACCCAGGGCCAGGTGGTGAAGAAAGGCCAGGTACTGGCCACCCTCGATCCGACCTTCACCCAGGCTGACGAAGCCCAATTGCGTACCCGCCTGCGCAGTCTGGACACGCAAGCCGACAGCCTGCGCTCCGAACTGTCCGGCAAGCCGGGCACCGCGCCAAGGCTGAAGGATGCCGACGATATCCTGCAGGCTCAGCTCTCCACCGAGCGCCAGGCCAACTACGATGCCCAGAAGCGCCGCATGGACGAAAACATCGAGCGTCTGAAGGCCAGCGTGGAAACCAATAAGCGCGACCAGGTGGTGCTGGCGCAGCGCCTGAAATCCCTGAGCGAAATCGAAGCGATGCAGGAAAAGCTGGTGGCCGAAAACTTCGGCGCCAAGATGCAGCTGCTGGAAGCGCGCGACCGCCGCCTGGAAGTGGAGCGCAGCCTGACCATGGGCCGCAACAAGGATACCGAGCTGGCACGTGAGCTGGCCGGCGCCGAAGCGGAGCGCGCCGCCTTCACCAAGAACTGGCGCCAGAAATCGATGGAAGACCTGCTGAGCGCCACGCGCGAGCGCGACTCCATTGCCGAGCAGTTGGCCAAGGCCGACAAGCGCCACCAGCTGGTGCAACTGGAATCGCCGGCCGACGCGGTGGTGCTGGAAGTGGGCAAGCTGTCGCCCGGCAGCGTGGTGAAGGAAGCGGAGCAGATGTTCGTGCTGGTGCCGCTGGGCACCCAGCTGGAAGCCGAAGTGGAAATCGACTCGCTGGACATCGGCAATATCAAGGTCGGCGACAAGGCCCACGTGAAGCTGGACGCCTTCCCCTTCCAGAAGCATGGCTCGATGGACGGCAAGGTACGCTTCGTCAGCCAGGACGCCTTCAAGCGCGAGCAAGTCACGCCAGGTGCAGGCACCAATGCCTACTACCTGAGCCGCATTGCGATCCCCAACCAGAATCTGAAGAAGATGGAACCCGGCCAGCGCCTGCTGCCGGGCATGACGCTGAGCGGCGAAATCGTCGTCGGCAAACGTTCGGTGATGTCGTATCTGCTGTGGCCTCTGACCAAAGCAATGAATGAATCGATCCGGGAACCCTGAGGAGACACAAGCAATGCCAACCAAATCACTGGACATGGGTTGCGGCAGCAAGCCGCGCAACCCTTTCAATGCAGACGAGCTGTATGGCGTCGATATCGCGGAAGGCCTGGGTCCCAATATCCGCAAGGCCGACCTGGCGATCGAGCCGATTCCGTTTGAAGACGACACCTTCGAATTCGTCAGCGCCTACGACTTCATCGAACATATTCCGCGCGTGGTGTACGCGCCGCACCGCCGCAATTCCTTCGTCGAGTTCATGAACGAGGTATGGCGCGTGATGAAGATGGATGGCTTCTTCGTGTCGTCCACGCCGGTCTACCCGAACCCGGAAGCCTTCATGGACCCGACCCACGTGAACATCATCACGGACAAGACTTTCCTGGCTTATTTCGACAACGTGAACCGCTGGGCTGCCATGTATGGCTTCAAGGGCGCTTTTGCCATCCGCCAGCACGAGGTGCGCGGCTCGCACCTGTTCGTGATCATGCAGAAGGTGGCCGTGCCGCCGCCAGCCGCTCCTGCCGCCTGAGAATGGCGGGTCAATGACCCGCCCTACGAGTGCGTAGGGCGGATCATCGATCCGCCGACCCGGCGCCCGCTTATTTGGGGACGGCGCGAATCACATAGGCTACGGCCTGCGCGTCGTCCACCGCCAGCTGCGGGTCCGCGCCCACGCTGGACGCCAGCTGGCGCAGCGCGTCCAGCACATTCGGATTCTCCAGCTTCTCATGGATCACCGGCATGCCGCCGGCCACGGTGAAGCCGCACTTCTGGAACAGCTCGAACATGGTGCCGCGCGTGAACCAGCGCAGATGGCTGCGGTCCAGCAGGCCGCCATCCTCGTAGCGCAGGTCGCCCAGGGCCAGCTTGGCCTGGATGCTCCAGTGCTGCATGTTCGGGATCACCGCCACCACGCTGCCATCCTTGCCGATCACCTTGCGGATGCGCTGCAGCAGCAGCTCCGGGCTGCGCAGGCGTTCCAGCGCACGGTCCAGCACCCAGCACTGGGTGTCCACGAAACCGCGGAAGAAATCGTCGCCCAGCGCGTCTACGTCGTGCGTCAGCACTACGTCGCAGGCGCCGCGCGCCTGATTCGCCAGGTCCGGATTGATCTCGATCGCCGTGTAATGCGTGGACGGCGACGCTTCCTTGATGGCGCGTGCCAGCGCACCATCGTTGGCGCCGATTTCCACGATACGCGTGGCGCCTTGCGGCATCAGGGTTTGTGTCAGCATGCGCACCACGCTCGCTTCGCGGGTGCGCGCCTCCCACGCTTCCAGATGGTAGCCGCCGGTACGCTTCACCGTACCCTGCCAGTCATGGCGCAGATAGGTCAGGGGCTGCTTGTTGTGGAAGTCGTCGCGCAGCCAGTCCAGGCCCTTGACCAGATTGTCCTTGCCCGCGCGGTGCAGGGCCACCATCGGTTCCGTATTCGGCGCACCATGGCGGGTCGGCATCGGCCACTGGCGCAGCACGTCGATATTGACCAGCATGCAGGCCGGATGCAGGTAGCGGATCGCGCCTTCCTCGTAATCGACGTCGAAGCCGCCTTCGTTCACATGATTGACGTAGCCCACGCCGTACATCTCCGGCGTCAGGTGCGACAGCATGTCTTCCAGGAAGCCGTCTTTCATCACCTGGATGTCCGAATCCAGCACCAGCACCGGCCCTTTCAGTTCCAGGTGCTGGAAGGCCCAGGCCATGCCGGGACCGTGGTGGATGTTGTAGTCGAAGTGAATGAACTTCACATCCGGATACTTGCTGCACACAGCCTCTATACCGCGCCAATGCTCTTCACTGGAGCCGTCGATAATCGTGACGGGATTGCGGTAATGTGCACGGAAAGTGCTCAGCAAGTCTTCGATCAGCTCCGCGGAATTGTAGGAAACGGAGATGACTGGAATCGAATGAATATCCATATTGTTCTTGAGATCAGCGGCCGCGGTCATACGATTTCTGTTCACCCGCCGTCAGCGGGAAGGATGGCGTGCCGCGCATGCGCGCTTCCGGCACCGTCATGGCGCGCTTTTCCAGCACCACGATGCCGCCGTAGAAGTGCACACTGAAGGCGCTGAGCGTCAGCGGATCGGGATTGTAATGATCCTCGTGGCTCCACCAGGCATTCAGGCTGTCGATGAAGTTCTTGGTGTATTCGATGAAGCTGTCCGGATTCCGGTAGCCGCCGCCGAACTCTTTCCAGTAGCTGGTGCTCAAGTCTTCGCACAGGTAGACGCCGCCTTCCTTCAGGTGGCCCCACAGTTCCTCGAAAGTGTGCTTCTGCTGCAGCATGGTGTGGCCGCCGTCGTCGATGATGATGTCGCACTGGGGAATGGTCTGGGTCAGCTTGCGCAGCGAATTGCGGTCTTCCTGGTCGGCGATGTGGATGGTCACGCGGTCTTCGGCCAGTTCCGCACAACGCGGGTTGATGTCCACGCCATGGATCTGGGCCTGCTCGCCGAAATACCATTTCCACATTTGCAGCGAACCGCCATGCAGCACGCCAAATTCCATCAGGGTGATGGGCTTGTTGCGGAACCTGGCGAAATGGCGCTCGTAGACTTCGAAATAGCCCAGCCACTTGTGGATCAGGCGGTGTTCCTTGTTTTCGAAGAAGTCGCGCAGGGTGCTGCCGTCGTGCTGATCTTGCATGGAATGCCTCTCTTGTTATTTGGCGAGCAGGATGGAAGTGGCCTGGCGGATTACCGACTGGATTTTCTCCAGCGGGTACACACCGTCCTTGATTTCCTCGTGGACGGACGACATGAAGAAGATCATGTTGATCAGCTTATTCGTCAGCATCTCGTGCACCAGAGTGCGGTTCTTCATGAAGGTGCCGTTCTGGTGCGAGTCGCACAGCAGCTGCAGCCATTCCACGTTGGCTTCGATCTTCACCTTGTTGTTCTTCTGCTGGTCCTGGCCGCCGTGGATACGGAAGTAGCTCAGGGCTTCCGGCAGATAGACGCAATCGGTGTGCGACAGGGCGGACAGCCAGGTCGCCAGATCCGACAGTGTGTTGTACTGGCGTCCCAGGTACATGCCGAAATGCGGGCCGATGGCGCTGCGGCGGAACAGGGCGGTGGTCGGCTCGCCGATCAGGTTCTGGCCATTGGTCAGCATCATGTCGCCGAAGGAAGTGCCGCCGATCAGCGTCTCCGTCGGGAACATGCGCTCGGTGCCGCTCAGCTGCGGGATGAAGTTGCCGTCGCCGTCGATCAGCTGGCGGAAGGAGGTGACCAGGCCGATATTCGGCTGGGTCAGCATATACGTCATCATCTTCGCGATTTTGTCTGGATGGTAGAGGTCATCATCCATCAGATAGTTCACGAATTCGCCGCTCGACGAGTTGAAGCAGTTCAGGAAGTTATCCAGCGGCTTCAGTCCCGGCGCGCGCAGGTAGCGGATGTTCGGATGCGTGGCGATATACGGCGCAAAACGTTCGCGTGTGCGTTCGTCGGTGCTGTTGTCGCTGATGACGATTTCCATATTCGGCCAGCTCTGGGCCAGAATGGATTTCAACGCCAGTTCGCCGTAGTCCGGACGATTATGGGTCGGCATCAGGATGGACACCATCGGCATCTTGGGGTCGATCTTGCGGCGCTCGAAGCCTGGCGGCGCCTTCAGGCCCGCATCGCCTTTCAGCGCGACTTTCTGATAGACGTCTTCCAGGTCGCGCACGAACTGGACGCTGTCGAACAGCGCGCAAGTCATCTTGTTATCTTCCAGGTGCTTCTTCAGCGCGGCAGAGCGGGCGCGGTCCAGGCCCAGCGCCACCGCCTTCTCTTCGTATTCGGCCAGGTCGTAGGCGATCAGGTCCGGCAGATCGACCGCCTTCAGGAGGCTGCCTGCCATGCGCGAGGAGAAGGTGCGGCCGGCGATGGTCAGGACCGGCAAGCCGGCCCACAGCGCATCGCTGGCGGTGGTGCCGCCGTTGAAGGGGATGGTGTCCAGGAACAGGTCGGCGACCTTGTAGCGCGCCAGGTATTCGGCCGGAACGACACGCCCTGCAAACACCAGACGGTTCTTGTCCACGCCCGCCAGTTCGGCATTGCGTTGCAGATTGGTGCGCACCTGCTCATTGTCCGACACCATCCACAGCAAGCTGTTCGGCACGCGCTTCAGAATGTTCATCCAGGTCGCGAAGACCTCGGGCGTGAACTTGAAGTTATTGTTGAAGGCACAGTAGACATACGCGTCTTCCGGCAGGCTATTGGCGGCGCGGGTGGGTGCTTCGCCGACCAGGCGCTGGCGGTCGTTGATCTGGAAGCAGCGCGGCATGTGCAGCGGCTTCTCGGTGAAGTAAGGTTCCAGCTCCGGCGGCAGCACGAAGGGGTCCGCGATCACGTAGTCGATCTGAGGGTGGGCCGTGGTGCCGGGCAGGCCGAGCCACGTCGCCTGAACCGGGGCTGGGCGGTAGGACAGGATATTGGGGCGCGCACCCAGGGTCAGACCGTGCAGGTCGACCAGGATGTCAATCTCGTGCGAGCGGATCAGCTGTGCCGCCGCTTCGTCAGTCAGGGTATGGATGCGTACGTGGTGATCGAAGCCTGCCAGCACACGCGCGCGCAGCGGCGAGCCATCCTCGCGGCTCCAGTCGAAGCCATACACCTCGACCTTGTTGCGGTCGTGCAGGCCATACAGCTCGGCGGTCAGAATCGATACGGCGTGCGAGCAGAAGTCGGACGACAGATAGCCGATGCGCAGGCGGTCATGGCCATAGCCCACGGGGCCGGTCAGCGGTTGCACATTGGTCAGCACCTTCTCTTCGATGAAGCGGCGCGACGCAGCCAGCTGCTGTTCCGGATCGCCCGATGCGCTCAGCATCGCCAGGGCCGAGGTGGCGGCCATCAGTTCCGGCACCGGCACGCCGCTGGCGTCCTGGCTGTACACCGGCCACTTGCACTGCTTCTGGCGCAGGTGCACCCAGTGCGTGATGACGTTGGTCTGTTTGGGATTCAAGGCCAGGCTGCGGGTCAGCATGTCTTCTGCCGACACGAAGTCCTTCTGGATTTCCATCAAGCGGCCCAGATTGTTCAGGGCCGAGATCAAATGGGTGCGTTCCGCTTCGACTTGCGGATTGGCGTATTCGAGGATCTTGCGCCAGGAGTCCAGCGATTCTGCAGGGCGCTGCAAGCGCTCCAGTAACGTACCGAGGTTCAGCCAGCCTTCCGAGAAGCGCGGGTGCTGGGCCAGGGCCACGCGGTAGGCCGCTTCCGCGCCGGCGGTATCGCCCGTATCGCCCAGCATCACGGCCAGGTTGAAATTGGCGGCATAGGCGAAGGGGGAAGGGGCGCCGGCGAGCCAGGTACGATACAGAGTGATGGCGACGTCGCGCTGGCCGGCTTGGGTCAGGTTCTCGCCCACTTGCATCAGCTCGATCAATTGCAGCGAGCCTTGTGCCGCAAGCCGCATTGCGCGTTCGGTGGCGGCGGCCAGTTCGGCGCCGTTACTTGTAGGATTGGCCATAAATCTTTCAGCAGTGGTTAGCTCGACAAGGTTGCGTCCGCCCTTGCTGCGGGGCGGCCATCGAGCCAGCAGTATGGCAGGAGAATGCCCTCTACGATAGAGTGGAGTGAAGGGCTTTTGTCAGCTTGATTACAGCATGGGCGTTCCGCTGTGGTTTTTTGCTCCCGGGTACTTCTGAGGGTAAGATGTCGTCTTGACGGGCCACCCTTTGCATAACATACTGCGGAGCGCCTCCCGGCAGCCAGACCGGCCGCCTTCCTTTCAGATTCGAATCGTCTATGGAAAACTCTGCCACTCAAGCCCTGCGCCAACAAATCGCCGAACTGGTCGAACAATTTGCCGCGCTGAGCCTGGCACCCCAAGCCTTCTTCCCCGGTGTTACCCCTGTCCCGCCTTCCGGCAAGCTGCTCGATGCTGCTGAGCTGAAGAATATGGTCGAAGCCTCGCTGGATGGCTGGCTGACCACGGGCCGCTTCAACACCGAGTTCGAACAACGCCTGGCCAAATTTATCGGCGTCAATTACTGCATTACCGTCAACTCCGGTTCCTCCGCCAACCTGGTGGCCTTCAGCACGCTGACCTCGCCGAAGCTGGGCGACCGTGCCATCAAGAAGGGCGACGAAGTGATCGGCGTGGCAGCGGGCTTCCCGACCACGGTCAACCCCATCCTGCAGTTCGGCGCCGTACCCGTCTTCGTGGACGTGGACCGCCGCACCCACAATATCGACGCCAGCCTGATCGAAGCGGCCATCACGCCGAAGACCAAGGCCATCATGCTGGCTCACTCGCTGGGCAACCCGTTCAACCTGGACGCGGTCAAGGCCATTTGCAAGAAACACAATCTGTGGCTGGTGGAAGACTGCTGCGACGCGCTGGGCTCGACCTACCGCGGCCAGATGTGCGGCACCTTTGGCGACATCGCCACCCTGAGCTTCTACCCGGCCCACCACATCACCATGGGTGAAGGCGGTGCCGTGTTCATGAACGATCCGGAACTGAAGGCGATTGCCGAAAGCTTCCGCGACTGGGGCCGCGACTGCTACTGCCCACCAGGCAAGGACAACACCTGCGGCAAGCGCTTCTGCTGGCAGCTGGGCACTCTGCCAGAAGGCTACGACCACAAATACACCTACAGCCATTCGGGCTACAACCTGAAGATCACCGATATGCAGGCGGCCTGCGCCCTGGCCCAGCTGGACAAGGCCCCGGCCTTCATCCAGGCCCGCAAGGACAACTTCGCCTTCCTGCGCGAACGCCTGGCGAGCTGCGAGGAGTTCCTGCAGCTGCCGGAAGCGACCGAAGGCAGCGACCCGTCCTGGTTCGGCTTCCCGATCACGCTGAAGGATAACTGCCCGGTCACCCGCGTCGACCTGCTGACCTACCTGGACCAGCGCAAAGTCGGCACCCGCCTGCTGTTCGCCGGTAACCTGACCCGTCAGCCTTACATGCAGGATCAGACTTACCGCGTGGTGGGCTCGCTGGAAAACACCGACAACATCATGAACAACACCTTCTGGATCGGCGTGCAGCCGGCCCTGACGCGTGAAATGCTGGAGTACGCGGCCAGCAGCATCGAGGCTTACCTCGGCCTGAACTTCTGAGCACCATGAGCCAGCCATCGCCCCTGATCCTGCTGCACCCTGATGATGATGTTGCCATCTGCCGCACCCAGGTGGTGGGCGGGGCGGTGGTGGATGGTCTGGCCATCCGTGGCCTGATCCCGGCCGGCCACAAGGTCGCGCGGCACGACATCGCGCAAGGCGAGCCGGTGCGCCGCTACAACCAGGTGATCGGCTTTGCCAGCCGCCCCATCGCGGCCGGCGAGCATGTGCACACCCAGAACATGACCATGGGCGACTTCGAGCGTGATTACGCGTTCGGCGCCGACATGAAGCCCGAACCGGCGCCGCAGAAAGCGACCTTCATGGGCATCCGCCGTCCGGATGGACGCGTGGCGACCCGCAACTACATCGGCGTGCTGTCCAGCGTGAACTGCTCCACCACCGTGGGACGTGCGGTAGCCGACTACTTCCAGCGTGAAGGCGCCCTGGCCGACTGGCCGAATATCGACGGCGTGGTGGCACTGAGCCACGGCTCCGGCTGCGCCATGGACGATCAGGGCCTCGGCCTGCAAGTCCTGCAGCGCACGATCAATGGTTACTCCGCCCATCCGAATTTTGCTGCGGTCCTCGTCATCGGCCTGGGCTGCGAAGCCAACCAGGTCAGCGCCATGCTGGCCGCCGGTGGCCTGAAGGAAGGCGAAACCTTCAAGACCTTCAATATCCAGGATGTCGGCGGCACGGCGAAAGCGGTGGAGCGCGGCATCGAGATGGTGAAAGGCTTCCTGCCTTCCGCCAATGCGGTCAAGCGCGAGCCTTGCAGCGTCGAGCACATCACGGTTGGCCTGCAGTGCGGCGGTTCGGACGGCTACTCCGGCATCAGCGCCAACCCTGCGTTGGGCTATGCGGTGGACTTGCTGGTGGCGCACGGCGGCACCGCCATCCTGAGCGAAACGCCGGAAGTGTATGGCGCCGAACACCTGCTGACGCGCCGCGCCGTATCGCCGGAAGTAGGCCAGAAGCTGGTTGACCGCATCCACTGGTGGGAAGAGTATGTGCGGCTTAACCAGGGCAATATGAACAACAACCCGTCGCCGGGCAACAAAGCGGGCGGCCTTACCACCATCCTCGAAAAATCGCTGGGTGCGGTGGCCAAGGGCGGCACTACCAATATGCAGGCCGTCTACGAATATGCCGAGCCGGTGAAAGCGCATGGCTTCGTGTTCATGGACACGCCCGGCTACGACCCCGTCAGCGCTACCGGCCAGGTGGCGGGCGGCGCCAATCTGATTTGCTTCACCACGGGCCGCGGCTCGGCGTATGGCTGCGCACCCGCGCCGTCGCTGAAGCTGTCGACCAACAGCGCATTGTGGCAACGCCAGGCCGACGATATCGACATCAACTGTGGCGACATCGTCGACGGCACCGCCAGCATTGAGGAAGTAGGCCAGCGCATCTTCCGCCAGATGCTCGACACCGCTTCCGGTATCCGCACCAAGAGCGAGCAGCACGGCTATGGGCAGAACGAGTTCGTGCCCTGGCAGCTTGGCGCGGTGATGTAGGCGAATTGGCGGCCTTTAGTCTTCCTGCTTCGCCCTAAATGCGAGGCACAACCATGTATACTGCCCCTTTATGACTACAGACCAATCCAACCTCGTCAAAGTCTCCGATTACGTCTGCTCGCGCGTCCAGGAACTGACAGGATCAAAGCATGTGTTCCTGCTGTCCGGCGGCGGCATGATGCACCTGCTGGATAGCGTTGGCAGCAGCACGCTGCAGCCCTTCGCCATGCATCACGAACAGGCTGCCGCCATCGCCGCTTACGCCTACGGGCGGACACTGAACACCACCGGCGTGTGCTTCTGCACCTCCGGCCCTGGCGCCACCAACGCGATCACAGCAACCGCCGGCGCCTGGACCGACAGCGTACCGATGCTGTTCCTGTCCGGCCAGGTCTCGACCTTGTTCTCGCAGCGGCCATACGGCCTGCGCCAGCGCGGCTTCCAGGAGTTCAATATCATCGACGTGGTCACGCCGACCACCAAGTACGCCCGCTTCGTGCAGCGCGCGGAAGACATTCGTTACGAACTGGAAAAGGCCTGCTATCTGGCGCGTTCCGGCCGTCCGGGTCCGGTGTGGCTGGACCTGCCGCTGGACGTGCAGGCCGCCAAGATCGACCCATCGACCCTGCGCGGCTTCGATCCGGTTGCGGAAGGCCTGGCGCATGAGAATCCGGCCCCATCGCCGGAGCTGGTGCAATCCATCCTGCAGAAGATGCGCGCTGCCAAGCGTCCGCTGATCGTGTACGGCCACGGCGTGTGGCTGGCCGGTGCGCGCGACAAGGGCCGCCGCCTGCTGGAGCTGCTGCGCGTGCCGGTGCAGAGCACCTGGAACGCCATCGACATCGTGCCTGAAGCGAACCCGCTGTACTTCGGCCGCGCCAATGCCTACGGCCCGCGCTACGCGAACTTCATTATCCAGAACGCCGACTACATGCTGACCGTCGGCGCGCGCCTTGGCGTGCAGCACACGGGCTACAACGTGGAAGCCTTCGGGCGCGAAGCCTTCGTGGACATGGTCGACCTGGATGAAGACGAAGCCAAGAAGCCTTTTCTGAAAGTGGACCGCTTCTCGCGCGTCGATGCCGGGCTGCTGATCGATGCCCTGATCGCTGCGCTGGAAAAGGAGGCGGCCATCGATGCCCCGGCCGACTGGCTGGACTACTGCAAGCGCATCAAGTCTTCCTATCCTGTGGCTCCAACGCTGGGCGAAGCCGGTGCGGAAAACTGGGTCGAACCGTATTACTTCGTCGACGTGCTGAGCGAGATGCTGCCGGACGATGCGCTGGTGCCGCTGGGTTCCTCCGGCACCGCGTTTACCGTGTCCGGCCAGGCGTTCAAGCCGAAGGCACAGCAGCGCGTATTCCATGCGAAAGGCATGGCGGCCATGGGCTTCGGCATGCCTTCGTCCATCGGCGCCAGCGTGGCGATGGGCCACAAGATGGCCATCACCATGGTGGGTGACGGCGGTTTCCAGCTCAATATCCAGGAGCTGCAGACCATGGTGCATCACCAGCTGCCGATCAAGATCGTGGTCGTCAACAACGACGGCTATCACGCGATCCGAGTGACGCAGGAGAATTACTTCCAGAACCGCTATGTCGGTTCGACGCATGAATCCGGCGTGTCGCTGCCGAACCTGAAGAAGATCGCCGATGCTTACGGCATGGGCTACCGCGTCATCGAGAACAATGCGGGCGTGCGTGACGGCATCGCAGGCATGCTGGCCACCTCGGGACCTGAGATCGTGGAAATCATGGTGGACCCGGGCAAGCACCTGATGCCCAAGCTGGGCTCCTACATCAAGCCGGACGGCACGATGGCTTCGCGTCCGCTGGAAGATCTGCTGCCACTGCTGGACCGCGACGAGTTCCGCGCCAATATGTTTATCAAGCCACTAGAGTAGTGAGAATATGAAAACCAAAATCCTGTTCATGGGTGCCGGCGCCATTGGCCGCGGCTACCTGCCGTGGACCCTGGATGAGACGAAGCACGAATTCGTCTACATCGACGGTAACCAGGCCATCGTCGATCGCATGAACCAGCACGGTGGCTTTACCACCTACCGCGTCAACGGCGACGAATACCAGGTCAAGAAGGTGGCAGTGAAGGCGGCTTATACGCCCGCCACCTTCAAGCTGGAAGAGCACAAGGACGCCATCGCCTGCTTCTTCTCCGTCGGTCCGCGTAATGTGATCAAAGCGGCGCAGACGCTGGTGGGTTCCAGCTTCCCGCTGATCATGTGCGAGAACGAGCCGGACACCGTCAACGACGCCAAGCGAGTGGTCGGCCACGATAAGGTCTACTTCGCCGTACCGGACGTGATTACCTCCAACACCGCGCCGGCCAATCTGCTGGCCGACGATCCGCTGGCGATCACCACCGAGAACGGTGTGCAGTTCATCGAAGAAGGCCCGACCGGCCTGTACGGCGACATGACCTTCCTGCCGCGCGAAGAACTGCTGCGTATCCAGTGGACGCCAAAGCTTTACCTGCACAACACGCCGCACTGCATTACCGCCTACCTGGGCGCGCTGATGGGCAACACCTATGTGCACGAGGCGATGCAGCATCCGAAAGCGGCCCAGCTGGTGGAGGGCGCCATGACGGAAATGCTGCGCGCACTGAAGCTGCAATGGGATATTCCGCACGACTTCCTGGAATGGTATGCGGAGAAGGAACTGTCCCGCTTCCGCTGCCAGCTGCTGTTCGACCCGGTCGCGCGCGTGGCGCGTGAGCCGCTGCGCAAGCTGGAACTGCACGGCCGCCTGATTGGCGCGGCCCAGATGTGCCTGACCCTCGGCGTGCTGCCGGAGTTCCTGCTGAAAGGTATCGTGGGCGCGCTGCTGTTCGAAGACAAGCACGACCCCGACCACCACATCGGCATGATGCGCGAATCGATGGACACCGCGAGCTTCAACCGCTATGTGCTGGGCCTGCGCCAGGGCGAACCGCTCGACCTGATGCTGCGCGAGAAGATGGCCGCCATCACGGCAGAACTGCGTGACTTTGCAAAGGAAAAGAAGTGACTACTCTCGACCATAGTGCGCTGATTAAGAGCGCCGTCTCCGCCGTGCTGGAGGCGTCCAAGCTGGCCGACGCCGCACGCGCTACCCAGGTGCTGAACACCAAGGGCAATCTGCGCGACATCGTCACGCAGACCGATCTCGATATCAGCGAGATGCTGAGCAAAAGCCTGGGCGTGACCGGTCTGCCGGTGGTGTCGGAAGAAGCCGATGTGCCGGGCGGTATGACGCCGGCCCAGTGCTGGGTGATCGATCCGATCGACGGCACCGTCAACTTCGCCCATGGACTGCCGATGTTTGCGCTGTCCGCCGGCTTGCTGGACCACGGCCAGTTCGAACTGGGCGTGGTGTGCGCACCGGCGCTGGATGAACTGTACTTCACGCTGAACAGCGAACGCGCGCTGCTGAATGGCCGTCCGTTCAGCCACACGCACCGTCCGCGCGAACAGGCGCTGGTGGCGGCAAGCTTCAGCGCCAAGGGCAGCGCCGCGCAATACGAACTGTTTGAAGCCGTCAACGAAAGCACGCGCGGTTGCCTGCGCAGCGGTACGGCGGCACTGAATATCTGCTGGGCTGCCGCAGGCAAACTGCAGGCCGCATATGGCTTCAACGCCAAGCTGTGGGACGTGGCCGGTGCACTGGCCGTCGCCCGCGCTGCCGGCTGCGAAATCGCCGTGCGCTGGGAGCCCAATACGCTGACGCTCGATTACTGCGTCGGCTCCGCCGAGGCCGTGCAGCATGTGCGCAGCCTGGCCCAATCCAAGGGACTGTGGAACTGAGATGAACGCTACTAACGACTTCCAGAACGTACCAGTCGCCATCCTGTGCGGCGGCCGCGGCATCCTGTTGAACGAACAGCAGGGCCGTGTGAACAAGGCCTTGGTCGAAGTACAGGGCAAGCCCATGTTCGCCTGGGTGATGCTGCATTACGCACTGTATGGCGCGCGTGAATTCGTGCTGGCCACCGGCCTGCAGGGCGAGCGCTTTGCGCCGGCACTGACCGCGCTGGGCGCGAAGGCCGGTGCTTCTGTCGATACTTTCACGCTGGATCTGGCCGGCCACGCCTGCAATATCCGCCTGGTGGCGACCGATGCCGAAGCACCGACCGGTGCACGCCTGCTGGCCTGCAAGCCTTACCTGAATGCGCCGGTATTTGCGCTGACCTATTCGGACACGCTGAGCGATGTGGACCTTGGCGCCGAGCTGCGCTTCCACAACGACCAGGGGCTGGCGGCTACTTTGCTGGGCACCACTTATCCGGTGCGCTTCCGCGTGCTGGGCATCCGCCAGGGCGAGAGCCGCGTGCGTGCGTTTGCACCACGTCCGGTGATCGAGGCGGCATCCATCAACGGCGGCTACTACCTGTTCACACAGAAGCTGTGGGACGCGGCGTATGGGCTGGACTCTTCGGTGGCGCTGGAAAACCAGCCGCTGGAAAAACTGGCAGGCGCTGCCCAGCTGAGCGCCTTCGACGGCGCCAAATCGCGCTGGCAGCATTGCGACGCCGAACGCGATCTGGCCGCACTGAACGACCTGGCTGCGCGCCTGGCCGCGCAGGCAGCGTAAGTCGCTGTTCCGCACGCACGGCGGATCAATGATCCGCCCTACGCAGGGCCGGATCGGCGTATGGATGACGTGGCACACACGGTGGGCCGGATCGGCGTATGGATGACGTGGCACGCACAGTAGGCCGGATCGGCGTATGGATGACGTGGCACGCACAGTGGGCCGGATCGGCGTGTGGATGGCGTGGCACACACGGTGGGCCGGATCGGCGTATGGATGACGTGGCACACACGGTGGGCCGGATCGGCGTATGGATGACGTGGCACGCACGGTGGGCCGGATCGGCGTATGGATGACGTGGCACGCACGGTGGGCCGGATCGGTGTGTGGATGACGTGGCACGCACGGCGTAGGGCGGATCATTGATCCGCCGTGAAGGGCCGCTGGCTTATGCGCGCCCGAGCAGGGCTGCCGATTCCAGCATGATGCCTTCAATCGAAGTCAGCGAAGGCTGATAACCGAGGGCCGCCGCGCGGCGGTTCACGGAGTAGTAGTGGGGCTTGGCGCCAGTGGCCGTCACGCCCGCTTCCTGCACCACCTCATACTGCAGACCGAAACGGTCCTGCATCGCCTGCAGCAGCGCAGGCTTGTCCACCGGCTCTTTGCTGTAGCAGTCCAGCACCTGGTTCTGCGCCGGCCCCGCCAGCACGCACTCCACCATCTGATAGAAGTCCTGTGGATGCAGGTAATCGCGCACCATATAGCCGGACGAAGTGCGCAGCACGCTGCCATCGCGAATCGCGCGCAGAATGTCGGTGATGAAGAAGCGCGCCTCCAGTTCCTGGCTGCGGCTGAAGTAATTGAACACGCGCAGGTCAGTGATCGCGTATTGCGGCAAAGCGCGGTGACGTCCTTCAGTAGCCAGCTTGGCCAGACCATAGAAATCCTGCGGCCCCATGGCATTCAGCGGCACGATCGCAGCCGTATTCTCATCCGCCGGCTGCTCGAAGCGCGAGCCGTAAGCCGCGCCGCTGGAAAGGAAGATGTAGCGCCGCTGCGGCGCGTCGGCCAGCGCCGACAACACCATTTCGTCATACTGGCGCGTGATGGCAAAGATATCGCCGCCCATCTGCGCGGTCTTGACCGGATCGCCGATGCCAACGAAGTTCAGCACCGCATCGTGCGGCTCACTACCGTACTGGCCATACTCACGCAAAGTGCATTGGCCCGCGAGCCCTTGCGCCGCCAGCCACTGTTCGGCGCGCGCCACGTCGCGCACGTAGAGCAGCAGTCGCCCAGCCTGCCCGCGCGCGGCGTACGAAAGAATCAGATCACGGGCGATCTTGCTGCTTGCGCCCAGCAGGGCGATGCGGTTCATGCTGCGGCCTGGTAGTCGGCAATCTGCGCCAGCGTGAGCGCGCGCATATCGTCGCCATTCAACTGCGCCTTGTGCCATGCCACGATGCGCTGCAAGGCCTGATCCAGCGACCAGCGCGGATTCCACTTCAGCGACGCGCGCGCTTTCGAGCAATCGAGCTTCAGATAGGTTGCTTCATGCGGCTGCGGCGCGGAATCCAGCTGCCACGAAGCGCCATCGCCCCACTCAGCGCACAGGCGCTCGACGATCCACTGTACCGGACGTGCATCCGTATCGTGCGGGCCGAAGTTGAAGGCTTCCGCAAACGCCACGCCATCAGTGAACAGATGCTCAGCCAGCGCCAGATAGCCGGACAGCGGCTCAAGCACGTGCTGCCACGGACGGATCGCATGCGGGCTGCGAATTTGCACCGGACGGCCGGCTGCAATGGCGCGCATCATGTCCGGCACCAATCGGTCTTCCGCCCAGTCGCCGCCGCCGATCACATTCCCGGCGCGGCCCGAGCCGAGCGCCACGCCGTGCTGCGCATACTGAGCCGGATTGAAGAAGGAATTGCGGTAGGCGCTGGTTACCAGCTCGGCGCAAGCCTTGCTGTTGCTGTATGGGTCGTAGCCGCCCATCGGCTCGTTCTCGCGATAGCCCCAGGGCCATTCCTTGTTTTCGTAGCACTTGTCGCTGGTGACGTTCACCACCGCCTTGATGCCCGGCGTGGCACGCACGGCTTCGAACAGGTTCACCAGGCCCATGACGTTGGTTGCATACGTCTCCACCGGATGCTGGTAGGAGTAGCGCACCAGCGCCTGCGCTGCCATGTGAATCACGATATCGGGCTGTGCCTGCTGCATCGCTTCGCGCAGCGCCGCGCCGTCGCGGATGTCGCCAACGATGTGGCGCATGCCGTCGGCCACGCGTGCCGTTTCAAACAGGTTCGGGCTGGACGAAGGCGCCAGCGCAAAGCCGGTCACTTGCGCGCCCATTTGCTGCAGCCACAGGCTAAGCCAGCTGCCTTTGAAACCGGTATGCCCGGTCAGGAATACTTTTTTACCGCGCCAGAAAGCTGGATTCATTTCCACACTTTCCACGGCGCCTTACCTTCTTGCCATAGCTCTTCCAGCAGAACCTTGTCACGCAGGGTGTCCATCGGTTGCCAGAAGCCGCGGTGCAGGTATGCATTCATCTGGCCTTCGCGCGCCAGCTGCTCCATCGGTTCCTTTTCCCAGATGCTGCTGTCGTCGTCGATGTAGTCGATGACTTTCGGCGACAGGACAAAGTAGCCGCCGTTGATCCAGTTGCCGTCGCCTTGCGGCTTTTCCTTGAAGGCGGTGATGCGCTGGCCGTCCATGTCGATGGCGCCGAAGCGGCCTGGCGGCTGCACGGCGGTCATGGTGCCCAGTGCGCCGTGATCCTTGTGGAACTGGATGGAGGCGGAGATATCAACGTCGGCCACGCCGTCGCCGTAAGTGAAGCAGAAGGCTTCGTCATTCTGCACATACTGGCGCACGCGGCGCAGGCGACCGCCGGTCATGCTGTTGTCGCCAGTGTCGACCAGGGTCACGCGCCATGGTTCGGCGAAACGCTGGTGCACTTCCATTTCATTCTTCTGCATGTCGAAGGTGACATCGGAAGTGTGCAGGAAGTAGTTGGCGAAGAATTCCTTGATGATGTAGCCCTTGTAGCCGCAGCAGATCACGAATTCGTTGATGCCATGCGCAGAGTAGGACTTCATGATGTGCCACAGAATCGGCTTGCCGCCGATTTCAACCATCGGCTTGGGGCGGACGGTGGTTTCTTCACTCAGCCGAGTACCCAGGCCACCGGCAAGAATCACTGCTTTCATCTGTAGTCCTTCGGATTTTGTCGTGTGGTCATTCTAAAGCCGTAAGGCGGCGCGGGCAACGGCGGATCGATGATCCGCCCTACGACTATCATCGCGCGTGTCGTAGGGCGGGTCATTGACCCGCCGGTTTCTTACTTGTGCGGCGCGCCGAACCAGCCGGATTGTTTCTTGTCGTCCAGCGCATCGAGCTTGAACGGCGTCTTGGTCGCTGCGGCAACCACTGGGCGGCCATCGGCGTCAAACTCGCCCAGTGCTGCGGCCATCTGCTGCACCGAAGTCCGGGTCGGATCGTTCAACTGGCCCGCCGCCGCCGGCACCGAAGTCTGCTCCGTGAAGCCGGTAAGTGCCTGCTTCAGCGAGCTGACGCTGGCGCTGATGTTGCTCTGGGTTGGGCGATCCGCCACGAACCACACGTCGGCGGTGGCGTGGGTGCTGCCATCGTCGGTTGTGAAGGAGGAGCTCAGGCCCAGAATATTGCCCTGGTCCTGGGCGCCGCCCTTGGTGGCCGTGGTGCTGATGCTGGTGATGTGGAGATCGGCCATCGAGAACAGCTCATCCGCTTCGCTGATGCCGTCGGCATTGCCGTCGACCCACACTTGCAGCTTGCTGAAGGACGCATCGGCATTGCTGAGTTGGCCATCGTCGTTCTCATCCAGTGCCGACAGCGCCAGGTAGCCATTGTCAGCCTGGCTGCCATCGTCGAGGCGGGTGGCGCTGCCGAACAACTCGCTTGCATCGTTGATGATGCCGTCATTGTTGCGGTCCAGAGCCAGCAGACCATCACCGCTACCTACCCAACCGGTGCTCACGGCGTGGCCGCTGCCCCAGATATCGAACTGCACGCCTGCGGTCACGGACAGGGTCTTGATGCCGTTGCCGTCCAGATCCAGCACCAGCGGCGTGGCGTAATGGACAGAGCTCGGGTTCAGCGCCATGGTCTGGGCCGTGTTCATTGCGGCAACCTGCGCGGCCGTAAAGGCGTCTGCCTGGGCCACGCTGAGCGCAGCCAGGTCGGCGGTCTCCAGCGCCACGATCTGGGTGGTGGTCAAGGCAGCGAGGGCCGCGGTGGACAGCGCCGCCGTTTGCTCGCTGGTCAGGCCAGCCACCTGGGCGGTGCTGAGGCCGACCGCCTGGGTATCTTTCAGCGCGGCAATCTGTGCGGTGGTCAGCGAATCGAGCTGGGCTACCGACAGGCCGGCCAGCTGAGCCGTGGACATATTGCTGAATTGCGCCGTTGCCATGGCCGGCAGCTGGGTGGTGGTCAGCGCCTGCACCTGGCTCACGCTCATGCCTTGCAGCTGCGAGGACTTCAGGTTTGCAATCTGCAGCGTGGTCAGGCCCGCCACTTGGCTAGCAGTCAGGTAGCCGATCTGGTCGGACGTCAGGGCGCCGAACTGGCTGGTGTTCAGTGCATCCAGCTGATCCGTGCCGAAGCCCGGCAACTGGTCCACGGTCAGCACAGCGATCTGGCTGTTCTTCAGCACGGACATTTGCAGCGTGCTCAAACCGCCCAGTTGCGACGAGGTCAGCGCGCCGATCTGGGTGTTGGTCAGGTTCTGCACCTGCTGCGTGGTCAGAGCGGCGAGCTGGTCGGTGCCCAGCACAGCAACCTGGTCCACCGTCAGCTGGGTCAGCTGACTCAGCTTGAGTGCGGCGATCTGCGCAGTGGTCAGGTTCTGCACCTGGCCGTTGGACAGCACAGGAATCTGGACCGCGGTCAGGTAGCTGATCTGGGCGGTGCTGAAGGCGGACAGCTGATCGGTACTCAGCACCGGGATCTGGTCGGCCGTCAGGGCCGCGATCTGGGCGCTGGTCAGGCCTGCCAGTTGATTGGTGCCCAGGGCTGGCACTTGCGTCAGGCTCAGCGCTGCAACCTGCTGGGTACTCAGCCCGGCGATCTGCTGGCTACCCAGTTCGGCCAACTGGGCCGTACCGAGGGTCGACAGAGTGCCGATACTGATGGCTTGCAGCTGGGTACTGCTGAGTACCCCGACCTGATCGTTGGTCAGCGCCGCAAACTGGCTGGTGTCGATTGCTGCGATCTGCGAGGTCGTCAGGCCGCGCACTTGGTCGGTGCTCAGCGCTGCCGTCTGCGCAGTACGCAGGCTGGTGAACTGGCTGGCGCTCAGCGCGCCGAGCTGACGGGTGCTGAGGGCTTGCAGATCTTCATCTTCCAGCGCGCGCAACTGGTCGGTCGTCAGCAGGGAAACTTGCTGGGTGGACAGTGCTGCAGCCTGCGCTGTTGCCAGCGCCACGATCTGGTCGGTGCTGAAGGCGTCGCTGATGACTTGCGCAGCCAGGCCGGCAATGGCCGAGGTCGACAGGACATTCAGTTGAGAAGTGCCCAGTGCGCCCAACTGATCGCTGTTCAGGATGCTGGTCTGGCTCGACTTCAGCGCGGCAGCCTGGTCCACGGTCAGCGCGGCAATCTGGTCACTGCGCAGCACGCTGATCTGGGCTGTCTTCAGCGCCGCCACGTCCTGCGAGGACAGAGCTGCGAACTGATCGCTGGAAATGCCTGCGCTCAGCTGATCGGTGCTCAGGGCCGCGGCGCCGGCCGTGCTCAGCGCACCGATCTGATCGGTGGTGAACGCAGCCACCTGGTCTGTGCCCATCGAGCTCAGCTGTGCGGTGGTCAGCGCGCCAACCAAGCTCAGCGACAGGCTTGCAATCTGGCTGGTGGTGAGTCCGTTGACCAGCTGGCTGGTCGTCAGCGCAGCCAGTTCGGCGGTGCTGAAGGCGTTCAGCTGATTGCTGCCCAGCCAGCTCAGCTGATCAGTGCCGAGGCCGGCGACCTGCTGGGTGGACAGTGCAGCGATATCTTCCGTTTCAATCGCGCCAGTCTGCGCGCTGTCGAGCACGGAGAACTGGACGCTGCTCAGCGCGCGGACCTGACTGGTGCTCAGGGCGGCGATGTGGGCCGAGTCGAGGCTGGACAGCTGATCGCTGCTCAGTGCCGCAATGCCACGGGTCGACAGGGCTGCGAAGTTGCTGGTGCTCAGGGCATCGAGCTGATCGGTGCTCAGTGCGGCAACCTGCGCCGTGCCCAGCAGGGCGATCTGGCTGGCCAGCATGGCGTTCAGCTGGGTGCTGGACAGGCCATAAGCCACTTGTTCCGTGGTCAGCGCGCCGAGGCTGGCGCTGGACAGCGCATTCAGCTGCGCGCTGCTCAGTGCGGCGATCTGGCCGGTGCCAAAGGCGCCGATCTGCTGGCTGCGCAACACGTTGAGATCGTCGGTTGCCAGCGCTGCCACTTGGCTGGTATCCAGTGCGGACAGCTGCAAGGTGCTGAGCGATACGGTTTGCGCCGTGCTTAGCGCAACAATCTGGTCGCTGCCCAATGCAGCGATCTGATCCGTAGTGAACGCGGCCACTTGCTGCGTGCTCATCGCTGCGATCAGGTCAGTGGACAAGGCGCTCAGGTCGGCCGTCGAGATGGCGGCGATCTGCGCCGTCTTCAGGGCGGCGAAGTCCTGCGATTCCATATTGTTCAGCTGATCGCTGGACAGGGCGCCGATCTGGTCGCTCGTCAGCGAAACGACCTGCGCGGTGCTGAGCGCCACGATCTGGTCGGTGCCGAGGTAGCCGATTTGCCTGGTATCCAGCGCTTGCAGCTGGCGGCTGGACAGCACGGCGATATCTTCCGTCTCCAGCGCACCGATCTGGTCGCTGTTCAGGATCGCCATCTGGCCGGTGGACAGGCCGCTGATCTGCAGCGTCGTCAGTGCCGCGAACTGCGTGCTGTTCAAGGCGTCGAATTGGGCCGTGCTCAGTGCGCCCAGCTGGGCACTGCTCAGCACGCCGATCTGGATGGTGCTGAGCGACGCTACCTGATCGGTGGTCAGGCCCGCCAGCTGGATGGTGGTCAGGACCGACAGGGCGTCCGTGCCCAGCGCCTGAAGTTGGTCGCTGCCCAAGGCGCCGATTTGAGCGGTGCCAAGGCCGCGCACTTGCTGCGTGCTCAGCGCTGCAATTTGTTGCGTGCTCAGCTGTGCGAACTGGGAGGTTGCCAGGCCAGACAGCTGGGTGGTGGTCAAGGCCGCTACATCGTCGGTGCTGAGGGCAGCCAGTTGGTCGCTGTCCAGGCCGTTCAACTGGACGGTGCTCAGGGCGCCGATCTGCTGGGTGCTCAGCGCGGCCAGCTGGCTGGTCGTCATGCCGGCCAGCTGAGCGGTGGTCAGCGCCGACAGCTGTGCCGTAGCCATGGATTGCACCTGGTCGGTGCTCAGCTCGCCCACCTGATCGCTGCCGAAGGCTGCGAACTGAGCCGTGGACAACGCGGCCAGGTCGTCGGTTTCGAATGCTTGCAGATGGGTCGCATCCAGGCTGGACAGCTGCGCGGTGGTCAGCGCGCCCATCTGGGTCGTGGTCAGCGCCGCCATCTGGTCGGTGGTCAACGCTGCCAGCTGCGCAGTGGCCAGGCTGGACACTTGCGATGTCTTCAACGCCGCCACATCGGCCAGATTGAAGGCGCCCAGCTGGTTGCCGTCCAGCGCGTTCAACTGGTTGGCGGTCAGGCTGGTGGCTTGCAAGGTGGTCAGCACGGCGATCTGGTCGCTGCTGAAGGCCAGGATCTGGTCCGTGCTCAGGGCGCCGATTTGCTGGGACGCCAGCACCGGCATCTGGTCGGTGGTCAGGGCTTGCAACTGCAGGGCGCCGAGGGACGCGATCTGGCTGGCTTTCAGCGCAGCCAGGTCATCCGCTTCCAGCGACTGGATCTGGGCCGTGGTCAACGCGCCGATCTGGACGGTAGACAGTGCGCCCATCTGGTCAGTCGTCAGCGCCACGATTTGCGCCGAGTTCAGCTGCGGGATCTGGTCACTGGACAAGCCTGCCAGCTGCGAAGTCTTCAGCGCCGCAATATCGTCGGCCGAGATGGCAGCAAGCTGTTCGCTCGCCAGGCCGCGCAGCTGCGCCGTGCTCAGGCTGGACGCCTGCAGCGTGGTCAGCGCGCCGATCTGCGCGGTTGTCAGACCCGGCAGCTGGGCCGTGCCGATGGCCGCGATCTGGTTGCTACCGAGTGCCTGGATTTGATCCGTGTTGAACAGGCCGAGCTGGCTATTGTTCAGGCTTGAGATCTGGGTGGCTTTCAGGGCCGTGACATCCTGCAGCTCGATTGCATGCAACTGGTCGCTGGTCAGCGCGTTCAACTGATCCGAAGTCAGCGCGCCCACTTGCAGCGTGGTCAGGGCGGCGATCTGGTCGCTGTTGAAGGACGCCAACTGGGTCAGCGTGATGGCGGCGATCTGGGTCACTTTCAGCGACGCCAGGTCGCCCAGTTCCATTGCTGCGAACTGAGCGGTGCTGAGCGCCGCGATCTGGGCATTGGTGAAGCCGGTCACCTGGGTGCCGGTCAGTGCCACGATCTGGTCGCTGCTGAAGCCCGTCAGCTGGTCGGTGGTGATGGCGGCCAGCTGGGTCGTGCCCAGCGCCTGGACCTGGTCGGTGGTCAGCGCGCGCAGCTGTGCGGTCGACAGGGAAGCGATTTGCGAAGTCTTCAGCGCTGCAACATCCTGCTCTTCCAGCTCAGCGATCTGCGTGGTGGACAGTGCTGCCAGCTGGGACGTGGTCAGTGCGCCGATCTGCAGCGTGGTCAGGTATTGCAGCTGATCGCTGTTGAGCGCGCTCAGCTGGGTGCTTGTCAGTGCCGCAACCTGTTGGGTCTTCAGTGTAGCGAAGTCATCCAGTTCCAGCGCTGCGAGCTGGGTGGTGGACAATGCCGCCACCTGGGCCGTGCCGAGGCTGTCTGCCTGGTTGGCACTCAGCGCCACCATTTGATTGGTGGTGAGGCCAGACATTTGCGCCGTGGTCAGGGCGCCGATCTGGAGCGTACCCATGGCTTGCAGCTGATCGGTCGTGATTGCGGCGATCTGGCTGGTCGACAGCGATGCCACCTGCACCGTCTTCAAGGCGGCAAGATCAACGGCTTCAATTGCCTGGATCTGGTCGGTGGACAGCGCGCCCAGCTGCGCGGTGCCAAGCGCACCCATCTGCAGCGTGGTCAGGGCGACGATCTGTGCGGTGCCCAGCGAAGTTACCTGGCTGGTGGTGAGCGCTGCCACTTGCTGAGTCTTCAGTGCGGCGAAGTCGGTCAGCTCCAGGGCAGCGATCTGTGCCGTGCTCAGCGTGGCGACCTGTGCCGTCGCCAGGCTGCCCACTTGCAGCGTAGTCAGCGCAACAATCTGATTGCTGGTCATCGCATTCAGCTGGGTGCTGGACAGCGCGGCGATCTGGGCCGTGGCAAGTGCTTGCACCTGTGTCGTGCCGAGCGAAGCGATTTGGTCCGTCGTCAGGGCAAGCACTTGTCCTGTTTTCAGGGCGACGAGGTCGACCGTTTCGAGCGCGGCGATCTGGGCTGTGGCCAGATTGGCGATTTGGGTGCTGCTCAGGGCGCCAATTTGCAGAGTGGTCAGGGCCACGATCTGGTTGCTGGAGAGCGCGTTCAGCTGCTGGGTACCCAGCGCTGCAATATGCTGGGTCTTGAGCGCAGCCAAATCCTGGGTTTCCATTGCGCCGATCTGATCGGTGCTCAGCGAAGCCAACTGGGCGGTGCCGAGATTGGACACTTGCTGCGTGCTCAATGCCGCGACCTGTGCCGTGGACAGGCCGGACAGCTGGGCCGTGCCCAGCGCCGCGACCTGGGCAGTGCCGAGACTGATGATTTGCTGCGTGCTCAAGGCGCCAATCTGGTCGCTGTTCAGCACGGTGATCTGGTTGGTCTTCAGTGCCGCCAGGTCCACCGTTTCCAGCGCCTGCACCTGGCTGGTGCCGAGAGCTGCCAGCTGAGCGGTCGCAAGGTTGTTCATCTGGAGTGTGGACAAGGCCGCAATGTGGGCGGTGTCCAGCGATGCGAACTGGGCGGTAGTGAGCGAGTTGACTTGCTGGGTCTTCAGCGCAGCAAAGTCGACGGTCTCCAGCGCGGCCAGTTGATCGCTGCCGAGCGAAGCCAGCTGGGTAGTGCTGAGATTGCTCACCTGCAGCGTGGACAGTGCCACCAGCTGATCGCTGCCGAGGCCGTGCAGCTGAGCTGTCGTCAGTGCAGCAATCTGGGCAGTGCCCATGCCTTGCACCTGCTTGCTGGACAGGGCGTCGAGCTGCTGGGTACCCAGGGCTTGCACCTGGTCGGTACGCAATGCCGCGAGGTCAGCCGTTTCCAGTGCTGCGATCTGGTCCGTGCCAAATGCTGCGAGCTGAGCCGAGCTGAAGGCACCCATCTGTGCCGTGGCCAGCGCCACCACATGGGCGGTGTCGAGAGCGGACAGCTGGCTGGTGGTCAGGGCAGCGATCTGCTGCGATTTGAAGGCGTTGAAATCGCGCGTTTCGATCGCCGCGATCTGCGTGGTGCTCAGAGCGCCAATCTGAGCCGTGGTCATATTGCTGATCTGCAGAGAATTCAGCGCCGTGATCTGTGCCGTACCCAGCGCCTGGATTTGCGCGGTGTTCAGCGCTGCGAACTGAGCGGTATTCAGTGCCGCCAATTGCGCGGTGACGAGTGCAGCCACGGCGTCGGTGCTGAGGCCCAGAATCTGGCTGGTCTTCAGCGCCGCCACATCGGCGGTGCTCAGTGCACGGATCTGGTTGGTGTCCAGTGCTGCCAACTGACGGCTACTCAGGCTGGAGGCTTGCAGCGTGGTCAGCGCAGCAACCTGCGCCGTGCTCAGTTCGGAGACTTGCAGGGTGCTGAAGGCAGCCACTTGCTGGCTGGCCAGCGCGGCGAGATCAACCGTTTCAAGCGCTGCCAGCTGGTCACTGCTCAAGGCGACAAGCTGCTGGGTGGTCAGATGATTTGCCTGGGCGGTGGTCAGCGCCACGATTTGCGCACTGCCGAAGCCTTGCAGTTGGCCTGTGCTCAACGCTGCGAGCTGCGCCGTGGTCATTGCCTGAACCTGGCGCGTGGACAGTGCACCCAGGTCGTCGCTGGACAGGCCCACCACTTGCAGCGTGGTCAGTGCTGCCAGCGCTGCAGTGCCAATTGCCTGCACCTGGTCGGTTCCCAGCGCCTTGATCTGGCTGGTGCTGAGCGCCACGATTTGCTGCGTGCTCAGCGCTGCGATGTGGGCAGTGTCGAGCTGGGCGACTTGTGAGGTAGCCAGCGCAGCGATCTGCTGCGACTTCAGGGCCGCGAAGTCCTGGGTTTCCAGCGCGGCGATCTGGTCGGAATTCAATGCGGCGATCTGGGCCGTGGTCAGGCTGGACGCTTGCAGTGAACTCAGTGCGACGAGCTGGGCGGTGCCAAGGGCGCCAATCTGGGCGGTACTGAAGCCTGCCAGCAATGCGGTCGGCAGGGCCGCCGCCTGTTTGGTGCTGAGGGCCGCGATATCGTCCGTGCTCAGGCCCGGCAGCTGACTGGTCTTCAGCGCGCCAATGGCTGCGGTGGAGAGCGCCTGGATTTGCGAAGTATCCAGGGCCGCCAGCTGACGCGTGCTGAGCGCGCCTACTTGCAGGGTTTCCAGTGCGCTGATGTGCGCGCTGTCGAGCGCGGCAATCTGGGACGTGCTGAGGGAAGCGACCTGCTGCGTGCCGAGGCGGACGAAGTCCACTGTTTCCATGGCGGCCAATTGGTCGCTGCCAAGCGCGGCTGCTTCCGCCGTGGTCAGTGCTGCGGCCTGGGCTGTGGTCAGCGCGACGATCTGGTCCGTGCCCATGCCCGCCACTTCGGCGGTGGTCAGGCCTTGCAGCTGGGCAGTGGTCAGTGCTTGCACCTGGCGCGTGGTCAGGGCGGCGATGCCGGCCGAGCCAAGCGCGTTCAGCTGATTGGTTTTCAGCGATGCGAGGTCAATGGTTTCCAGCGCCCGCAACTGATCGCTGCTGAGCGCGGACAACTGGCGCGTGCCGAGGTTCGAAATTTGCAGTGTGGTCAGGGCGGCGATGTGGGCCGTGTCCAATGCTGCGGCCTGAGCCGTGCTCAGGGCGTTCAATTGCTGCGAGCTCATCGCAGCAAAGTCCGCCGTATCCAGCGCAACCAGCTGGTCGGTTTGCAGGGCGCCCACTTGCAGAGTGCCCAGCGCGGCAACTTGCTGGCTATTGAGGGCAACGATCTGGTCCGTGGTCAGGGCAGCGATGTGCGCGGTGCTCAGCGTTGCCAGCTGGGCGGTCGTCATGGCCGCAATCTGGGCCGTGCCGAGAGTCGCCAGCGCCGCCGGGCTCAGCGCGCCGATCTGGTTGGACTTGAGCTGCGCCAGGTCCACGCCTTCCATTGCTGCGAGCTGGTCGGTAGACAAAGCCGCCACTTGCTGGGCTGTCAGCGCGGCAGCCTGGGCAGTGGTCAGGGCGACGATCAGGGCCGTGTTCAGCGAAGCCATCTGGGCTGTGGTGAACGAGGTGATCTGTGCTGTGTTCAATGCGGCCCAGTCGATGGTTTCCAGTGCATTGACCTGGTCAGTCGACAGCGCGGCCAGCTGCTGGCTGGCGAGGCTGCGTACTTGCGCCGTCGTCAGGGCAACGAGCTGATCGGTGTTCAAGCCCTTGACCTGGTTGACCGACAGCGAAGTGATTTGGGCCGTGCCCAGCGCCTGAACCTGGCGCGTGGTCAGCACGCCGATCGAGGCGGTAGCCAGGCCCGGCAGCTGGGTGCTGTTCAGCGTGGCCAGCGGCGCAGTGCCAAGAGCCAGCAACTGGTCCGTGCTCAAGGCTTGTACCTGGCGCGAGTTGAGCGCCACGGCCTGCGCGCTGTTCAGTGCGGCGATCTGGTCGGTGGTCAAGGCTACGATCTGAGCGGTCGCCAGGACGCCGACCTGCGCCGATTTCAATGCGGCGAAATCGACGGTTTCCATTGCTGCGACCTGATCGGTCGTCAGAGCCGCAACTTGCTGCGTTGCCAGCGCGCCAACTTGCGCAGTGCCAAGGGCGACGATCTGGTCGGATGTCAGTGCGCGGGTTTGGCGTGTGCTCAAGGCCGCAACCTGAGCTGTGCCCATCGCTGCCAGCTGGCTAGTGGCCAATGCGGCGATATTGGCGGTAGACAGCACACCCAGCTGCTGCGAGCGCAGCGTCGCGAGGTCGATGGTTTCCAGCGCATTCAGTTGATCGCTATTCAGTGCGGCAACCTGGTTCGTGCCGAGGTTGGCAATCTGCAGCGTGGTCAGTGCGCGCAATTGGTCGCTGGACAGGCTTGCGATCTGTGCCGTGCCGAAGGCATTCAGCTGGTCGCTGCGCATGGCGGCGACATCTTTCGTGCTCAACGCGGTCAGTTGCACAGTCTGCAGGGCGCCAGCTTGCGCCGTGGTCAGCGCGGCTGCTTGCTGCGTGCCCAGAACGCTCACCTGGTCGGTAGTCAGGGACGCGATTTGCGCCGTGCTCAGTTGCGCGATCTGAGCCGTGGTCAGGGCGGCAATCTGTGCCGTGCCCAGGGAGGCGATTACGCCAGTGCCGAAAGCGCTCAGTTGCGTGCTCTTCAGCGCAGCAAAGTCGGACGATTCCATGGCCGCCAGCTGGTCGGTGCTCAGTGCGCCGATTTGCAGGGTGGTCAATGCTGCGGCCTGTGCCGTGGTCAAAGCGACGATCAGGCTGGTGCCCAGCGAAGCGATCTGTGCCGTGGTCATGGACGCGATCTGATTGCTGCGCAGGCTGGCCCAGTCGCTGGTTTCCATCGCGTTGACCTGGTCGGTGCTCAGCGCTGCGATCTGTGCAGTGACCAGGTTTGCCAGCTGGGCGCTGCTCAGGGCGACGATCTGATCAGTGCTGAGGGCGCGCACCTGGCGGCTGTTCAGACCGCTCATTTGCAGCGTGCTCAGAGTTGCCAGCTGGCGGGTGGACAGTGCTGCCAGCGTATCGGTGGTCAGGGCGTTGAGCTGGCTGCTCTTCAGTGCCAGCAGGTCGCTGCTGGTGAAGGCATTGATCTGGTCGCTTCCCAGCGCGGACATGACGGACGTGCTGAGGCCACTGGCTTGCAGTGTGGTCAGCGCAGCCAGTTCCGACGTGCCAAGCGCGGCAACCTGGGCGCTGTTCAGCGCATTCAGCTGCTGGCTCTTCAGTGCGACGAAGTCCTGGGTTTCAATGGCATTCAGTTGATCGCTGGTCAATGCACCCATCTGCACGGTGCCAAGTGCAGCCATCTGCTGCGAAGTCAGCGCGGCAATCTGCGCCGTGCTCAGCGCGGCGATTTGGGCCGTGGTCAGTTGCGCGATCTGGGCGGTGGAGAGCACGCCGATCTGGCTCGTCGACAGACTCAGCACGGAGGCGGTGCCAAGTGCGGCCAACTGCTGCGATTTCAGAGCGGCGAAGTCGGACGATTCCATTGCTGCCAGCTGATCGGTGGAGAACACCGCCAACTGCTGGGTGCCCAAGGCCGCGGCCTGTGCCGTCGTCAGCGCGACGATCAGGTTGGTGCCGAGCGCGGAAATTTGCGCGGTGCTCAGGCTTGCGATCTGGTTGGTCTTCAATGCGGCCCAGTCGTGGGTTTCCATCGCATTCAACTGGTCGCTGCCGAGCGCAGTCATCTGGCGGGTGCTCAGGGCGCCTACTTGCGCCGTGGTCAGTGCCACGACCTGGTCCGTGGTCAGCGAAGCGATTTGCTGAGTGCCCAGCTGTGGTACTTGCAGGGTATTGAAGACCGCAATCTGGTCAGTACGGAGTGCGGCAACTTGGGCGGTCGTCAGGCCAGCCAATTGCTGGCTCTTCAGTGCAATCAGGGATGCGCTGGACAGTGCCAGAAGCTGATCGCTGCCCAGCGCAGCCAGCTGGGCGCTGCTGAGCGCGGCAGCTTGTGCCGAGCGCAGTGCGCCGAGCTGATCGGTAGTCAGGGCGGCTGCACCGGCGGTGCCCATCGCCACCAGCTGCGCCGTGTTCAGTGCTGCGAAGTCAGCCGTTTCGAGGCTGGCCAGTTGCACCGTGCTGAGATTGCCGATCTGGCGGGTGCTCAATGCTGCGGCCTGGGCTGTGCTCAGGGCGACGATCTGGTCGGTGGTCAGCGCAGTCATTTGCGCGCTGTTCAGCATGCCGACCTGGGCAGTCGTCAGGGCAGCCAACTGGTCGGTCGTCAGGGCGGCGATGGCCGCGCTGCTCAGCGCGCCGATCTGATGCGATTTCAGGGCGCGCAAGGCGGCCGACGACAGCTGCACCAGTTGATCCGTGCTCAGTGCAGCGAACTGGACAGTGCCCATACCAACTGCTTGTGCGCTGGACAGCGCCGCGATTTCAGCCGTGGTCACCGCAGCGATTTGCTGGGTGGACAGGGCCGCCAACTGGTTCGACTTCAGGGCAGCCCAGTCCTGGGTTTCCATGGCTGCCAGCTGTGCGGTGCCGAGCGCGCCTATCTGGCGCGTCGTCAGGTTGGCCGCTTGCAGGCTGGTGAGTGCGACGATCTGGTCGGTGCTCAGCGCGGCGACCTGTTGCGTGCCCAGGTTGGCGACTTGCTGGGTATTCAGCGCGCTGATCTGGTCGGTACCCAGCGCGGCGATGTCCGCCGTGTTCAGGGCATTGAGCTGATGGGTTTTCAGCGCGAGCAAATCGCTGGTTTCCAGCGCAGCCGCCTGCGCGGTGGTCAGAGCTGCCATCTGATTGGTGGTCAGCACGCTAGCCTGCTGGGTGGTCAGGGCGGCAATGAAGCTGGTGTCCAGGCTGCTCAGCTGGCTGGTCGTCAGCGCAGCGATCTGGTTGGTCTTGAGCGCAGCAAAGCCGGCCGTTCCCAGCGCAGCGATCTGATCCGAGCTGAGCAGGTTGATCTGGCTGGTCTTCAGCGCGCCAGCTTGTGCCGCGTTCAGAGAGGCGATCTGGTCGGTCGTCATAGCAGCCAGCTGGGCATTGCTCAGCGTAGTCAGCTGCTGCGTCTTCATTGCCTGCACCTGGGACGTGCCCAGAGCTGCGATTGCTGCGGTGGAGAGAGCGGCAATCGCGGCGGTATTCATGGCTGCCAGGTCGCCATTTTCCAATGCGGCCACTTGAGCCGAGCTGAGGAAGCTGGCTTGGCGCGTGGTCAATGCTGAGGACTGAGCCGTAGTCAGTGCGACGATCTGGTCGGTCGTCAGGCCGGCGAGCTGTTCGGCGGCCATGGACGCCAGCTGCACCGTGCGCAATGCTGCGAGGTCATCGGTTTCCATTGCTGCGAGCTGGGCTGTGGTCAGCGACGCGAGGAAGCGCGTGCCAACCGCTGCATACTGGGCCGTGCCGAGGCCCACGATCTGGTCGGAGGAGAGCGTACGTACCTGATCGCTGCTGAGCGCGTTCAGCTGGAAGCTGGCCATGACCGCCAGATCTTCCGTGCCCATGGCACGCAGCTGAGCCGAAGTCATTGCCGCCACCTGCCGTGTGGCCAGCTGGCTCGATTGTGCCGTAGTGATTGCTGCAATCTGTGCGGTATTCAGACCGCTGAACTGGCTGGTGCCAAGTGCTGAGAGGACATTGGTGCGCAGCGCCGTAATGCCATCGGAGCCCAGTGCCGAAATCTGGGTGCCGCTCATTGCGTTCAACTGCAGAGAGGTCAGTGCATCCAGCTGAGTTGTGCTGAGTGCTGCCACCTGTTTGGTGCCGAAACCGTAGGCGATCTGGTTGGTATTGAGTACGCGCAAGTCCTGCGTCGTAATCGCCTGGATCTGGTCGCTATTCAACACTCCGAGCTGCAAGGTCGAAAACTCCGCCATTTCTGCAGTCGAGAGCGCAGAGATCTGGGAAGTCGAAAGTACGGCGATCAGGTCAGTTGTCAGTGTTGAAATAAGGGTCGGCATATGTTTTTCTCTCCTAGCAGCAACATTATCTTAATCTGGCTGGTGTTGATTTGGGGAAAAACTGTCAAAAAATGGCGTAAATCTTGATATGAAAACAAAGACTTAGCGCCATTTCGGCAACGCTTGCATCGGCAAAGCCGGGAGACTGTAAGATAGGTATCCCGGCCATTTCTCATATTTGTCGAGAATGTTACAAACTCCGTCTACTTTTACGCCCCTGCTGCGGGCCGAAAATCATCCCGCACCGCTGACTTTCGTGTTCCACGGTCACCGCCTGCTGCTGCATACCGAGTCGCTGGCGCTGCCTGAAATACCGCCGCTGGAACTGCCGCCCGAGCGCGTCCATCCTCTTGGCATGTGGAATGGCCGCTACTGCCAGATCGCCTGGACCGAAGACGAAACGCTACCAGACTCATCCTGCGAATGGCGCAGCCTGCGTTCCCTGTTCGGTAGCATCGACGACGGTTTCCTCGGCCTGGCCGGCCGCGCCGTGCAAATTGCCGAATGGGCGCGCACGCATCGCTACTGCGGCGCCTGCGCGACGCCGATGGCGCATACGCCCGGCGAGCGCGCCTTCAAGTGCCCGAATTGCGGGCACACGGCGTATCCGCGCATTTCGCCGGCCATGATGGTGCTGATCAAAAAGGGCGATTCCGTGCTACTGGCGGTGCACGCTCAGTCGCCTTACAAGCGCTTTACGGCGCTGGCAGGCTTCCTGGAAGCGGGCGAGTCGATCGAAGAGGCGGTTCACCGCGAGGTGGCAGAGGAAGTGGGCCTGAAAGTGCATAACTTGAAATATTTCAGCAGCCAGAGTTGGCCTTTCCCGCACTCGCTGATGATTGCTTTCACGGCCGAATACCTGTCCGGCGACATCCGCGTCGACCCGAACGAGATTGCCGAGGCGCGCTGGTTCGGGCCGGAAGATGAATTCCCCGAGGTTCCGCCGGGGGTTTCCATTGCCTCCGAATTGATCCGCGCCAACCGGCCAGTCCGCGGGTAAGCACTGGCGAATGCCGCTATACTGTCGCCCTGTTTGAATTTTTCAGTTAGCTCTCATCATGTCCAACAACGCAGAATTCACCGAACAAGACTGGCGCCGCTTCCTGGCAAGCATTGGCGAAGACCCCGACCGTCCAGGCCTGCACGAAACGCCGCACCGCGTGGCCAAGGCCTGGAAGCAGTGGACCGCCGGCTACGAGCAGAATCCGGTGGACCTGCTGAAGGCATTCGAGGATGGCGCCGAGCAGTACAACGAGCTGATCCTGGTGAAGAACATCCCGGTGTACTCGCACTGCGAACATCACCTGGCGCCGTTCTTCGGCAAGGCCACCGTGGGCTACGTCCCGAACGGCAAGATCGTTGGCCTGTCCAAGCTGACCCGCCTGGTGGACTGCTTCGCGCGCCGCCTGCAGGTGCAGGAACGTATGACCATGCAGATCGCCGAAGCGCTGATGCAGGTACTGGACCCGAAAGCGGTAGGCGTGATCGTCAAGTGCCGCCACCTGTGCATGGAGAGCCGCGGCATCCGCACGCCGGGCGAAGAAACGGTGACCTCTGCCATGCTGGGCGAATTGCAGCCCAACCTGGCGATGCGCACCGAGTTCCTGGCCATGGCGCGGGATTAAGCGATGGCGGGCGCGATCGAGTGGGTTGAAGGCGGCATCGAAGCCGCACAAGCGCTGGCCCAGTCGGCCAGTCGTCCTGTGTTCCTGTACTGGGGCGCTGTCTGGTGCCCGCCGTGCAATCGCGTGAAGTCCGAGATCTTTGCGCGTGATGAATTCGTCGGCGCCACGCGCAGCCTGGTCTGCGTGCAGATCGACGGTGACACACCGGGTGCGCAGCAACTGGCCGCGCGCCTGAAGCTGCGCAGCTACCCGACCCTGGTCCTGTATCGTCCGGACGGCGCCGAGATCACACGCCTGCCTTGTGAACTCGATGGTGAGCAATTCACCGAAGCCCTGATGGCGGCGCGCTTCGCCGCTTTTACCGCTGCCGAGTCGCTGTCCGCCGCGCTGGATGGCACGCGCGTGCTGTCGCCCGCCGAATGGACCCTGCTGTCCAACTATTCCTGGGACACCGACGAAGGCGTGCTGCTCGGCGCGCGCGATCTTGGCGTCACGCTGACCACCCTGTCGCAGCTGGCTTCCGCCGCCGTGACGGGCGAAGCGCCTGCCGCTGCACAGCAAATTTCGAACGCGTCCGACCGCCTGCGCCTGCACGCGCTGGTGGCGCAAGCGGGCCGCGTGCCCGATGCTTCCGCCACCGAATTCCTGCTGCGTGTATTCCGCGATGCCGCGCTGGCCCGCGCCAACATGGACATCTTCACCAATAGCGGCCACCAGCTGGTGCGCGCCGCCACGTCGCAGCATGCGGAATTGGCGACCGCGCTGGCGCAAGCCGCGCAAGTGTGGGCCGACGATATGTGGCTCGGCGTGCCGGACCGCCTGGCTGCCGTACGCCTGCAAATGCGCATGGGCCGCATGGGCTATGCCGCTGAAGGCTTGCCAGCGCTGGTGCGCTCGCGCGTTGATGCGTCGCTGGCTGAAGTCGATGACCGCTACGCCCGTCACACTTTGGTGAATACCGCCGTCAGCGCCCTGAACGACGCCGGCCTGTTCGCCGATGCCGAAACCCTGCTGCAAGCGGAAGCACCGCGCTCGCACTCGCCGTACTACTTCATGCTCTCGCTGGCCTCCAGCGCCAAGCGCCGTGGCGACGCAGCCGGCATGCTGGCCTCTTACGAACAGGCCTGGCGCCTGTCGGTTGGCCCTTCGACCCGTATCCAGTGGGCCGTGACTTACCTGAGCGCGCTGATCGACACCTCGCCAAGCGAGGCCGCACGCATCGAATCCGCCTCCTCCGCCATCGCCGAAGATTTCCGCGCCGCCGGCGCAGATGCCTTCGCCCAGCGTAATCTGACGCAAGCGACCAGGCTCCTCGCCAAGCTCAACGCGCTGAACCCACGCGGTCCCGCCACAGACGCCCTGCGCGCGCAGCTGGCCGCTTCTTAACCGGCCGTCAGCAGAGCCGCCAGCCAGTCGACGAACACGCGTACACGCGGCGAAAGCTGGCGGGTGTGCGAGTAGACGATGGAGAGGGGCATGGGCGACGGGCGGAACGCGGGCAGGACTTCTTCCAGTTCGCCGGCTGCGAGCAAGGGCTCGATGCCGCGTCGCGGAATCTGGATCAGGCCTAAGCCCGCGCGGCAGGCGGCCACGTAAGCCTCGCTGCTGCCGACGGAAACGCGGCTGCGCATGGTCATCGTCTGTTCGACGCCTTGTTCGTCCACATACTCCCACGGCATATCGCGCCCGGTCAGCGACGAAAAGAAATTGACCGCCTGGTGCGAGTGCAGATCGTCCAGCGTTTGCGGGCGTCCGTGCTCGGCGAGATAGGCGGGAGAAGCGATATTGACCTGCTCCATCAGGCCCAGTGGCCGCGCGATGAGCGTGGAATCGCGCAGTGTGCCGCCACGCACGGCGCAGTCGATACCTTCGCCGACAATGTCCGATATGCGGTCATTCGATCCAAGCCGCACATTGATCTCTGGGTACTGGCGAAAGAACTCCGGCAGTGCCGGAATTACGCTCAGGTGCGCTGTCCGCTCCGGCAAGTCCACGCGGATCGTGCCGGACGGCTTGCGTCCCGCCTCAAGAAAAAGCGAATTGATGTCTTCCAGATCATTCAGCAGTGCGCGGCAGCGGTCCAGATACAGCATGCCTTCCACGGTCAGGCTCACCTTGCGCGTGGTGCGCTGAAGCAGGCGCACGCCCAGCTGCTGTTCGATGGCCTGCACGGCATTCGTGACGGAGGGACGCGGCAGATCGAGCTGTTCGGCCGCCTGTGTGAAGCTGCGTGCATCGGCCACGGCCTGGAAGATCTGCATGGCGCGGATCTGGTCCATTGTTATCTCCCGCCGAATAAAGATGTAGGAATATCGGTATTTATTACCCCAATCGATAATAGCACAATGACCTCCATCGAAACCCACCCTGGAGATCACCAATGCAAACCCGCAAACTTGGCAAAACCGGTCCTGAAGCCGCTCAACTGGGCCTCGGCCTGATGGGTATGTCCGATTTCTACGGCCCGGCCGACCGCGCCGAAAGCATCGCCACGATCCACGCCGCGCTGGACGCCGGCGTTACCCTGCTCGACACCGGCGACTTCTACGGCATGGGCCACAATGAAATGCTGCTGGGTGAAGCGCTGAAAGGCCGCCGCCGCGAGCAGGCGCAGATCAGCGTGAAGTTCGGCGCGCTGCGCGACCCGGACCGCAACTGGGTTGGTTATGACGCTCGTCCGCAAGCCGTGCAGAACTTCGCTGCCTACTCGCTGCAGCGTCTTGGTGTGGATTACATCGACATCTATCGTCCCGCGCGTCTCGACCCGAACGTGCCAATCGAGGACACCGTCGGCGCCATAGCTGATCTGGTGAAGAAGGGGCACGTGAAGCACATCGGGCTGTCCGAAGTCGGCGCCGACACGCTGCGCCGCGCGCACAAGGTGCACCCGATCAGCGATCTGCAAATCGAGTATTCGCTGATCTCGCGCAGCATTGAGAACGACGTGCTGCAAACCGCGCGTGAACTGGGCATCGGCATCACGGCTTATGGCGTGCTGTCGCGTGGCCTGATCAGCGGCCACTGGAGCAAGCAGCGCGAAGGCGAGCAGGATTTCCGCGGCCTGGCCAGCCCGCGCTTCCAGGGCGAGAACCTGGACCGCAATCTGGCCCTGGTGGAGCGGCTGCGCGAAATCGCAAACGGTCTGGGCGTGAGTGTGGCGCAGGTGGCGATTGCGTGGGTCGCAGCGCAGGGGCAGGACATCGTAGCGCTGGTCGGCGCCCGTACCCGCGAGCGTCTGCAGGAAGCACTGGGTTCAACCACCGTCAATCTGACGCGCGCCGATCTGAATGCGCTGGAACTGGCGATGCCCGCGCATGCCGTGGCAGGCACGCGCTACAACGAGCACCAGATGTCCGTCCTCGATAGCGAAAAACGTTAAGCAAACAGCGAGGCCGCGAAGTCCACGAAAGCCCGGACTTTCGCGGCGCGTTGCTGGCGCTGCTGGTATAGGGCGTGGACGACGGGACCGTCCGCCTGCCATTCTTCCAGCAGCGGCACCAGCTCACCACTGCGCAAAGCCTCGGCGACCGAAAGCGACATGAATTGCGCGATGCCGCCGCCTGCTTTGCACAGCTCCAGCAGCGAGTCCACATGGTCGAAGGCTACGCGGCCTTGCGGCGTAAAGGCTTCCGCGCCGGAGAACACCCAGGGACGCAGGCGCCGTGACTTGGGCAGTATGAAGCCGAGGCAGGCGAAGTCCGCCAGTTCGGCGGGTGAAGCAGGCGCGCCATGCTCGCGCACGAAATCCGGCGAAGCACAGCACACAAAGCGCGTCTGCATCAAGGGACGCGCCACCAGGTTCGCATCGGCCACCTCGCCAATGCGGATCAGCACATCGACGCCTTCCTCCACCATATCCACCATGCGGTCGCTGGCCGTGGCGCGCAGCGTAATCTGCGGATACTGCGTCAGAAAGCGCGGCAGGGCCGGCGCGACGTACAGGCGCGAGATCAGCCCCGGCATGTCGACGCGCAGCGTGCCGCTGGGCGTGTCAGCCGCATCGTGCATGCTCGATTCGAGCTCGGACATATCTGCCAGCAGGCGCAAAGCCTGTTCATAGCACGCACGGCCCTCGCCGGTGAGTGACATGCTGCGCGTAGTCCTATGCAGCAGTTTGACGCGGAAGTGTGCCTCCAGCCCTGCCACCTGCGCTGTCACCGAGGATGTGGACATGCCAAGCCGCTCAGCCGCCCGGCTGAAACCGCCCGCTTCCACCACCGCGCAGAACACGCGCATTGCATCGAGTCTGTCCATGCGGGGGATTATCCACGTTTTCTGGATACTGTTTGCATTCCAGCCCGGTTTTTTCCGCGGCAGGTCCTGCCTACACTGGCTCCATCGACAAATCACCGGAGCCTTACCATGAAAGCAATGATCCTCACCGCCCACAGCCAGCCACTGACTCTGAGCGAAGTAGAGCGTCCCGCACCCGCCGCCGGCCAGGTGCTGGTCCGCGTCCACGCCAGCGGCCTGAATCCGCTGGACGGCAAAATCGCCGCGGGCAAAGCCGCCCACGCGCAAATGCCCTTGAATACCATTCTCGGTATCGATATGGCCGGTGTGGTGGAAGCGGTAGGCGAGGGCGTCACCGGATTTAAGCCCGGCGATGAAGTCTTCGGCATGACGGGCGGTGTCGGCGGCAACCAGGGCTCGCTGGCCCAATACCAGGCGGCCGATGCTGCCCTGCTGGCCCATAAGCCACGCAATGCCGGTATGCGCGAGGCGGCCGCCATGCCGCTGGTGTTCATCACTGCCTGGGAAGGGCTGGTGGACCGCGCCCGTGTCAGCGCAGGCAAGAAAGTGCTGGTGCATGGCGGCGCGGGTGGCGTGGGACACATGGCTGTGCAGATCGCCCGTGCCTTCGGTGCCGAAGTCTGGGCCACCGGCTCGCCGCAAAGCCGCGCCGTGATTGAGGGCTACGGCGCCACCTTTATCGACTACACCACGGAAACCGTAGACGACTATGTGGCGCAGCACACCGGCGGCGAAGGCTTCGACATCGTGTTCGACACCGTTGGCGGCGCCGCATTGGACGCGTCTTTCCGTGCCGTCCGCCTGTACCACGGCCATGTGGTCAGTGCGCTGGGCTGGGGCACGCATGCGCTGGCGCCGCTGTCCTTCCGCGCTGCGACCTATTCCGGCGTATTCACTTTGCTGCCGCTCCTCTCGGGCAAAGGCCGTGCCCAGCATGGCGCCATCATGCGCGAAGCGGCACGCCTGGTGGATGAGGGCAAGGTGAAGATCAACCTCGATCCGCGCCGCTTCACGCTGGCGCAAGCCAACGAGGCTCACGTGGCCCTGCAGGACGGCAGTGCGCGCGGCAAGCTGGTAGTCGATATCGATTAAGCAGCGACGCAACACTTGGCGCGATTTTTTCCAGCTTCTGCTGATAGGCGGGTATGCTCTTCTCAAAAACGAGGAGACGACCATGAACCAGCTGTCCTTCCGGCAGAAGCTGTGGATTCCGCTCTTGTGCAGCCTGCTCTGCATCGCTGCCATCTTCATCTACGACGCGGTGAAGATGCGCCAGTTGCGTATCGACGAGCGGCTGGCCGACCTCTCCAATGTGGACGATGCGGCGCTCAATGTGGTCAAGATGTACGGCGACCGCGCCGCTGCCGGCACCGTGACCAAGGAAGCGGCGCAGACCGCTGCCAAGGCCGCCGTCAAGAACATGCGCTACGCGAAAGATGGCTATATCAGCATTGTTTCCGGCGACGGCATCGCGGTCATGAACCCGACCAAGCCGGAAAATGATGGCAAAAATATGCTGGAGTTTAAGGACCCTAAAGGGAATTACCTTTACAAGGACATCGTCCGCATCGGCGCCAGCACCGAAGGCGCAGGTTTCGTCAGCTACTACTGGGCACGGCCCGGCGAAACCGAGCCGGTCTCGAAAGTCAGCCGCGTCACCAGCTATAAACCATGGGACTGGGATATGGTCACCGGCGTCTACATGGATGACATCGACACCGCCTTCCGCAACCAGCTGCTGGAATCGGGCGTGGTACTGGCGATTGTGATCGCGGTGCTGGCTGCGATCTCCAGCGTGATCAACGGCAGTCTGCAACGCACGATTGGCGGCGAGCCGGAATACGCGGAGCAGGTGGCGGCGCGCATTGCGTCCGGCGATTTGAGCGGCAGCGTCGATACGCGCTCCGGTGACGACAGCAGCGTGCTGTTCGCGATGAAAACCATGCAGTCCAGTCTTGCCAACACCATCGGCGAAATCCGCCGCAGCGCGGACACCATCGCCACCGCTTCAGGCGAAATCGCCAGCGGCAATATGGATCTGTCGGCGCGCACCGAGTCGCAAGCCAGTTCGCTGGAAGAGACGGCGGCGTCGATGGAGGAGCTGACTTCCACCGTCAGCCAGAACGAAACCAATGCGCATCAGGCCAATCAGCTGGCCAAGACAGCGTCCGAAGTGGCACAGAAGGGCGGCGAGGTGGTGTCAGAAGTGGTGAGCACGATGGAAACCATCAATGCATCGGCGACGCGCATCGTGGACATCATCTCCGTGATCGACGGCATTGCCTTCCAGACCAACATTCTCGCTTTGAACGCGGCAGTGGAAGCGGCGCGCGCCGGTGAACAGGGCCGTGGTTTCGCGGTGGTGGCTAACGAGGTGCGAAATCTGGCGCATCGCAGCGCCGCCGCTGCGAAAGAGATCAAGGCGCTGATTGGCGATTCGGTCGGCAGCATCGAGGCGGGCAGCGCCCTGGTGGCGCAAGCCGGAACGACCATGGAGCAGGTGGTGGCCAGCGTGTCGCGCGTGACGACCATCATGGGCGATATCACGGCGGCGTCCAGCGAGCAGACCACGGGCATCAGCCACGTCAATCAGGCGATTACGGAAATGGATTCGGTCACGCAGCAGAATGCCGCGCTGGTGGAGGAAGCTGCCGCAGCGGCGGGTGCGATGCAGGAGCAGGCGGCGCATCTGGCGCAGCTGGTGAGCCGCTTCAGGCTCGGATCGGATACCCCGGGCGCCCACGCGCCGCGCCAACGCCTGTCGCGCGCGACCGCCTTGACCGTGCGTACCGCGTAGGGCGGATCGTTTGATCCGCCGCTGCGTGCACTAAGGTGGCGCGGTTAGGGCCGCGTAGGCGGCGGATCAATGATCCGCCCTACGATCAATGTTGTTCTGGCGCCGGGGCAGTCCCCGGCTCCTCCTGGTAAGTCATCTTGTCGGCGCTGGCGTGATAGGTGCCGATTTTTTGTCCCTCCGGCTGTCCGCCTTCACCCAGCAGGGAACAAGTCTGCGTCTCCAGCTGCCACACCTGTTTACCCGAACGCAGGCTCCAGCGATTGTCTTCGCTCGCAAACAGTTCGAAATCCGTGTCTTCGATCGGCAGCTCGGCCAGCGGAATCTGGCGCTGGCAGGCCGGCATACGCGCGGCCATGAGCGTGTAGCGCGCCTCCTCGCTCCAGAAGTAATCCTGCTGGCGGCGCACGGTCAGCGTGTGTTCCTGGCTGGTGTCCGCATAGAAGGTCGCGGAGTCGTTGTAGCAGCCTGCGAGCAGCAACAAGGGCAGAGCAGAGAGGATCTGGCGCATGGGCGTCTTAATCAAATGGAAAGATGAATTCTGCAAGCCATTATAGCGGCCTGCGGTGCGCCTGCGCACGATTGCAAAGTGCGCCAGTGCAATTTCGATTGGGCTAAACTCAAGCATACAAGTAAAACTTCGACAAGATTTTATGCCCCGTACGACCGCTATCGATGACCAGAATTTCCGGCGCATCCTGAGCCGCAACATTACGCTGCCGCTGGCGGCCGGCGTGATCACGGCCGGCGTGTTCGTTGCCATCTTCGCCTATCTGCTGAACTCTCTGGCCTGGGTCGAGCACAGCGAGCGCGTGATCGCGCAAGCCAATGAGCTGCGGACGCTGGCCGTGGATATGGAATCCGGCATGCGCGGCTTTGCGCTGACCGGCGATGAAACCTTCCTGACCTCGTACAAACTGGCGCGCCCCAAAATCGAGACCTCGATCGACGCGCTGAGCGAGGAAGTGGCCGACAATCCGGAGCAGGTGCAGCGCCTGCGCACCATGCGCGCCCAGCAGCGGCAATGGGACAACACCGCTCAGGAAATCCTGGACGCGCGCCGCAACGGCGGCGACTACATGGGCATGATCCGGGCCGGCCGCACCAAGGCCGACTTCGACGAGTTGCGCAAGCAGTTTGCCGACTTCCTGATCTACGAGCGCCGCTTGCGCGATGCCCGCAGCCGCGAGGCGCGCAACGTCACCTATTTCACGGTGGCGGGCTTCCTCATTCTCAGCATGATCATCAGCGGTTCGCTGGCCTGGTTCGGCCGGCGCGACCTGCTGCGTCTGTCCATGGTCTATAGCACGGCACTGCATGAGCAGAACCTGCATGCGGATAAGCTGACCCACCAGGCCTGGCTGCGCTCCGGCCAGAGCCAGCTGGCCGAGCAGGGTATCGGCCTGATGGCGCTGCCGTTGTTGTCCAGCACCTTGCTGCGCTTCCTGGCGCGCTATCTGGACGTGGCAGTGGCCGCGCTGTATGTGCGCGACACGGACGGCAGCCTGCATCGCACCGCGACCTATGGCTTCAGCCGCGAGGACGAAGAGCGCGGCCAGGTGATCGGTGCGGAAGAAGGCATCGTCGGCCAGGCGGTGGTGACGAAACGGCTGATTCATTTGACCGACCTGCCGAAGGACTACATCAAGGTCAGTTCCGCACTGGGCGACGGCGCGCCGATGCAGCTGGTGGTGGTGCCGGTGGATAGCGACGGGCATGTCAACGGCGTGGTGGAACTGGGCTTCCTGCGCGCCATCGGCGAACGCGAAATGGATTACTTGCGGCTTGTGGCAAGCAATATCGGCAACGCCATTGACGCCACGCAGGCGCGCCAGCGCATGTCGGAGTTGCTGTCCGAAACCCAGCAGCTGAACGAGGAATTGCAGGTGCAGCAGGAAGAGCTGCGCACCGCGAACGAAGAACTGGAAGAGCAGTCGCGCGTGCTGGAGCAATCGCAAGTCAATCTGGAAAATCAGAAGGCCGAACTGGAACAAACCAATGAGCGCCTGGCCGAACAGGCCGTGATGCTGGACCAGCGCAATGCCTGGCTGGCCGATGCGCGCGCCCAGCTGGAGGAGCGGGCAGAGGATCTGGAGCGCGCCAGCCAGTACAAGTCGCAGTTCCTGGCGAATATGTCGCACGAGCTGCGCACACCGCTCAACAGCGCGCTGATTCTGGCCAAGCTGCTGGCCGAGAACGAGCCGGGCAACCTGAATGAGGAGCAGGTGCGCTTTGCCAGCACCATCTACGCATCGGGCAATGACCTGCTCAATCTGATCAACGATATTCTCGACATCTCCAAGGTCGAAGCGGGCAAGCTGGAACTGATGCCGGAAAACGTGCCGCTGCAGCAGGTGGTGAACAACCTGACCATGCTGTTCGAGCCGCAGGCACGGCAGAAAGGGCTGGATTTTGTGATCGATACGGAACCGGGTGTACCGGATTCGATTTATACCGATCCGCAGCGGCTGGAGCAGGTGCTGAAAAACCTGCTGTCCAATGCACTCAAGTTCACGGACCAGGGCAAGGTGATGCTGCGCCTGTCCGCGGCGCCGAACGGGCAGCTCAGCTTTGTGGTGCAGGATACCGGCATCGGCATTCGCCCGGACCTGCAGGAAGCGATCTTTGGCGCCTTCCAGCAGGGCGATGGCACCTCCAGCCGGCGCTATGGCGGGACGGGGCTGGGGCTGTCCATCTCGCGCGATCTGGCCACGCTGCTGGGCGGGACGATCAATGTCACCAGCGCGGTGGGGCAGGGCAGTGTGTTCACCCTGACGCTGCCAGTGCAATGGGCCGCGCCGCCGGCGCCGGCTGCCGCGCCGGGTGCTGCGATCGGGCTGTCCGCCTCGGCCGCTACTGCGACCGGGACGCTGTCCGGCGCCTCAGCTTTGTCGTCCACATCCGCCGCGCCCGCCGCCGCATCGCAGTCCAGCCCAGACGGGGCGCCGGGCGCGAGCACGCCGCGCTCCAGTCTCGCTGGGTCCGCTGGCACCACCACGCGGCCCTCTAGCCTTGCTGGGTCGCCGGGCACTTCCACACCAGGCACCGGCTTCGCTGGGACAGCAGGCGCCGCCGTGTCACGATCGGGCTCCGCCGGCGTGCCGGCCATCTCCGGAGTACCGTCCGGCCTTGCCGGCGCGTCAGATGGCGCCGGGTGGTCACCGCCGCGCGCCACCGGCTCGTCCGCGGCCGCGATGCATGCCGGCAGCTTAATGCTGGACGCCTCTTCAGGCGCAGGCGGCCCCGGCTCGCAAGCCTTCGTCCGCCCCTTCGACGACGACCGCGCCATGCCGCCCCCGCCCGACCGCATGGTGCTGGTCATCGAGGACGAGCCCAACTTCGCGCGTATCCTGTTCGACCTCGCGCATGAGAAGAACTATCGCTGTCTGGTTGGCTTCAACGCCGAGGAAGGCCTGCAGCTGGCGGAAGAGCAGCAGCCCGCCGCCATCCTGCTGGACATCAGATTGCCGGACCGTTCCGGCCTGTCCGTGCTGCAGCTCCTGAAGGACAACCCGAAAACCCGCCACATCCCCGTGCATGTGGTATCGGCCTCCGACCACGGCGAAGCGGCGCTGCACCTCGGCGCGGTCGGCTACGCCAGAAAGCCCGCCTCGCGTGAAGAACTGAAGGAAGTCTTCAACAGGCTTGAGCAAAAGTTCACACAAAAGATCAAGCACATCCTGCTGGTGGAAGACGACGACCGCCAGCGCGACAGCGTGGTCCAGCTGATTGCCGACGACGACATCGATATCAAGGCCGTGGCCACCGGCGAGGAGGCGTTGCAGCTCCTGCGCAGCCATATCTTCGACTGCATGGTGATGGATTTGAAACTGCCCGACATGCAGGGCAACGAACTGCTGGAGCGTATGTCGCATGAAGAGATCGCGTCCTTCCCGCCAGTCATCGTCTACACTGGAAGAAGCCTCACACGCGCCGAGGAAGCCGACCTGCAGAAATATTCGCGCTCCATCATCATCAAGGGCGCACGCTCACCGGAACGCCTGCTGGATGAGGTCACGCTCTTCCTGCACAAGGTCGAGTCGGAGCTGTCCAGCGAGCGCCAGAACATGCTGAAGGCGGTGCGCAGCCGCGACCGCGTATTCGAAGGCCGCACCATCCTGCTGGTGGATGACGACGTGCGCAATATCTTCGCTCTCACCAGCGCCCTGGAGCAGAAAGGGGCTATCGTGGAAATTGGCCGCAACGGCTTCGAAGCCCTGGAAAAGCTCGACAAGGTGCCTGACATCGACCTGGTCCTGATGGATATCATGATGCCCGGCATGGACGGCCTGGAAGCCACGCGCCGCATCCGCGCCGACCAGCGCTTTGCGCGCCTGCCCGTCATCGCCATCACGGCCAAGGCCATGAAGGACGATCAGGAACAATGCCTGGCCGCGGGCGCCAGCGACTATCTGGCCAAGCCGATTGATCTGTCGCGCCTGTATTCGCTGCTGCGCGTCTGGATGCCGGCCATGGATCGGGTGTGACGATGCACAAGCATCACCACAGCGACGTTGATATCGAGCTGAAAATGCTGATGGAAACGATCTATCTGAAGTACAGCTACGACTTCCGCGATTACACCCACGCATCGCAGAAGCGCCGCGTGACGCACGCCCTGCGCGAGATGGGCTGCGCCACGATCTCGGAGCTGCAATCGCGCGTGGTGCATGAGCCGGAAGCCTTCAGCCAGCTATTGCAATTCCTGACCATTCCCGTCACGGAGATGTTCCGCGACCCCACCTACTACGCGGCGTTGCGCGAGCATGTGATTCCGGTGCTGAGCACCTACCCCTCGCTGAAGATCTGGGTGGCCGGATGCAGCACCGGCGAGGAAGTGTATTCCCTGGCGATTCTGCTCAAGGAAGAAGGACTGCTGGAGCGCAGCATCATCTACGCCACCGACATCAATCCGCAGTCGCTGGAGAAAGCGAAGAAGGGCGTGTTCCCGCTCGAAAATATGCGGTCCTACACCGCCAACTACCAGGCGGCGGGCGGCAAGTGCGCTTTCTCGGATTACTACACGGCGGCTTACAACGCTGCCCTGTTCGACCGCAGCCTGTGCGAGAACGTGACCTTTGCGGACCACAGCCTGGCGACGGACACCGTGTTCGCGGAGACGCAATTCATCAGCTGCCGCAATGTGATGATCTACTTTAAGAAGACGCTGCAGGAGCGGGCGCTCGGGCTGTTCCATGAATCGCTGTGCCATCGCGGCTTTCTTGGCCTGGGCAGCAAGGAGAGCATCGATTTCTCGACGTATGCGCGGCGCTTCGAGCCGATCGTCAAGCGCGAACGGCTGTTCAGGAAGCTATGATGGAACATCCGCCTTCACTGGAGCAAGCACTGAAGGGACGCGAAGTGGAGGCGGTGGTGATCGGCGCATCCGCCGGCGGCGTGAGCGCCCTGCTGCACATGCTGCCTGGCCTGCCTGCGGGCTACCGGGTTCCCATCATCGCCGTGCTGCATGTGATGCCGGGCCGGCAAAGCCAGCTGGCGGAAGTGTTTCAGCAGCGCCTGGCTGTACCGGTACGCGAAGCGGGCGACAAGGACGAGGTGGTTCCGGGTACTCTTTACTTTGCGCCGGCCGGATATCATCTTTTGCTGGAAGATGCCGACAGTTTTGCCTTAAGTTGCGAGGCGCCCGTGCACTTTGCCCGGCCATCCATCGACGTCACTATGGAGACGGCGGCGGATGCCTATGGTCCGGCGCTGGTGGGCATTCTGCTCACAGGCGCCAATGAAGACGGGGCCGCCGGCCTGGCAGCCATCGGCAAGGCGGGCGGGCTGACCGTGGTGCAGGACCCGCAGGAAGCGGAAGTCGATGCAATGCCGCGGCACGCGATACGTGTCCGCACGCCGGACCTGGTGCTGCCGCTGGAGGATATCCGGCGGCTGTTGCTCATGCTGGAGAAGAAGAATGTTGAATGAGCCTGTCAATGTGCTGCTGGTGGACGATCTGGCGGAGAATCTGCGTGCGCTGCATGCATTGATTCGCGCCGACGATCGCGTGATCCATCAGGCGACTTCCGGTGAGCAGGCGCTCGCCCTGCTGCTGGAACATGAATTCGCATTGGCCATTCTCGATGTGCAGATGCCGGATATGGACGGCTTCGAACTGGCGGAGCTGATGCGCGGCATGGAGAAGACCCGTCACATTCCCATCGTGTTTGTCAGCGCGGCGGGACGGGAGCTGAATTATGCCTTCAAAGGCTACGAAGCCGGTGCGGTCGATTTCCTGCACAAGCCTCTCGATCCGGATGCGGTAAAGAGCAAGGTCAACGTGTTCGTGGACCTGCACAAGCAGAAGCAGGAAGTGCGGCGCCGCGTCGAAGAACAGGTAGCCATCGTGCGCCAGCTGCACGCTACGCAGGAGGAGCTGCAGCATGCGCTGAAGGCGCGCGACGACTTCATGTCCCTGGTGGCGCACGAGTTGCGCACGCCGTTGAATACGCTGTATCTCGAAACGCAGATGCGCAAGATGCAGCTGGCTTCGGGCAAGCCGGAAGCGCGCGATCCCGAACAGCTGGAGCGCATGGTGGCACGCGACGAGCGCCAGATCCACGCCATGATCCGCCTGATCGAGGACATGCTGGATGTGTCGCGCATGCGTAGCGGCATGCTGTCGATCCGGCCTTGCGATATGGATCTGGCGGCACTGCTGGCGCGCGTGGCCAGCGATCTGTCACGCGCCGCGGCGGAAGTGGGCAGCCCGCTGGTGCTGGATGCGCCTACGCCGGTGATGGGGTGCTGGGACGAGTTCCGCATCGAGCAGGTGATCGTGAACCTGCTGACCAATGCCCTGCGCTATGGCGGCGGCAAACCGATCGAGATTCGCCTGACCTCGGACGGCAAGGCCGCATGCATCGATGTGACCGACCAGGGCATCGGCATTCCGGACGATATGCAGCCGCGCATTTTCGAGCCCTTCGAACGCGCGGCGGCGAATGAGGCGCCAGCCGGCCTGGGTCTTGGCCTCTACATCTCGCGCCAGCTGGTGGAGGCGCACGGCGGATCGCTGTCCGTGCGCAGCAAGCCGGGTGAAGGCTCGGTGTTCACGGTGATCCTGCCGCGCGAGGCGATTGCGGTTTAAAACTCTTCCCAGCTATCTTCGGCTTGCTGCACCGGCGCGGCGCGCTTTGCGGGTGCCGGACGGGCTACCACCGCATGTGCTGCCGCGGTGGGACGCACTGCGGCGACCTGTACCGGCGCTGCCGTGCGGACTGCGGCCGCAGCGGCGCCGTGGCCCGTCTTGAAGAAGCTCACCACGGAGACCAGATTGCCCGCCTGCTCCTGCATGCTCTGCGACGCGGCGGCTGCCTCTTCAACCAGGGCCGCATTCTGCTGCGTCACCTCGTCCATCTGCGAGATGGCGGCGTTGATCTGCTCGATACCCAGCGTCTGTTCCTGCGACGCCGACGTGATCTCGCCCATGATGTCCGTCACGCGCTGAATGCTATCCACGATATCGCCCATGGTCTGGCCGGCATTGTTCACCAGGCGCGAACCTTCCTCCACATTCGCCACTGATGCCGAGATCAGTTCCTTGATTTCCTTGGCGGCGGCCGCCGAACGCTGCGCCAGATTGCGCACCTCGGTCGCCACCACGGCGAAACCACGGCCTTGCTCACCGGCGCGCGCTGCTTCAACGGCGGCATTCAGCGCCAGGATATTGGTCTGGAACGCGATGCCGTCGATGACGGAAATGATGTCCACGATCTTGCGCGAGGAATCGTTGATCGTGCCCATGGTGGACACCACTTGCGCCACGATGTCGCCGCCTTTGCTCGCCACTTCGGATGCGCTGACGGCCAGCGTGTTGGCCTGGCGTGCGTTATCCGCATTTTGCTTCACGGTGGACGTCAGCTCCTCCATCGAGGACGCGGTTTCCTCCAGCGAGCTGGCTTGCTGCTCGGTGCGGGAAGACAGGTCGAGATTGCCCGCCGCGATTTCGCCAGAGGCGGTGGTGATGGCATCGGTGCCGGTACGCACTTGCGAGACCACGTTCAGCAGCGCGTCGTTCATCGACTTCAGCGCCTTCAGCAGGCGGCCTGTTTCATCGCCGCGCGATGCATCGATTTGCGAGGAGAGGTCGCCGGAAGCCACGGTTTCAGCAACTTCGACCGCTTCGTTGATCGGCGCGGTGATCGAGCGGGTAATGAACCAGGCGACGGCAGCGCCGATCAGCACCGCCAGCGTGCCCAACGTAATCAGCATGGTTTGCGAGCTGGAATAGACCGCATCCACTTCCTTGCCCGAGTTCTCAACCTGCCTGGCTTCGTAGTCGATCAGCGCATCCAGTGCGGCCAGGGCTTTGGCCTGGACCGGACCGGCGTCTTTCAGCAGCGCCTCCGTCGCGTCCTGGATTTCACCATCCTTGCGCAGCTGGATGACGCGGTTATTCTTTTCGGCGCCTTCCTTCAGCGCCGCTTCCACGTTCGCCAGCAGCTCCTTTTCCTTGTCGGTAGCGATCTTGCTGGCCAGGACCTCCTTCGCCTTGCCGTATTTCTTGCGTGCGTCGCCCACTTTGGCCAGCTGCTCCTCGACCTGCGGCGTGCTTGGCACGACGATCATGGTCGTCAGGGCCAGCGTGATGTTGCGGACGTTGTCCACCATGTCATTGGCGGCTGCCATCTTCACGTTTTTGTCCGAAACGATATCCTGCGTGCGACTGCCGATACGCGACATGCCGCCCAGCCCCATCGCCAGCATAATGACCAGCAGCGCAAGCACCGCCGCAAACCCCAGCCCAAGCCGGGCACCGATTTTCAAATTGGCAAATGACATGAGTCCCCCTCTGTGGAACCCTTATTCTCGCCAATTAAGAGGTGGTTTTACCGAAAAACCGCCTGCTTGTCGCAGAGAAACAACGCGTCTTTGTGTCTTTGATCATGACATTTCTGTCATAGAATAGGGTCGTGTGGATTGCCGGGAGATTCCAGGTGAAACGCGACCTGCCAATGGAAGAAAGGGAGTGGCTGCTGCGGCGGAATTGCTCGCTCACGCCGGGGCAGCTGGGTATCGCCTATGTGGTGATGTGCGCGCTGTCGTTCAGCGTGGCGGGGGCCTTTCTGATTGTGGGCTTCTGGCACATCCTCATCTTCACCGTGCTGGAGATGACGGCCGTTGCCGCCGCCTTCCTTTACTACGCACGGCATGCCACCGACTATGAACACATCGTCCTCGCCAACGGCCATCTGGTGGTGGAGCAGGTCAGCGCGGGGCGCCTGCGCAGCGTGACACTGGACTGCCACTGGCTGCGCCTGCAAATGCCGCAGCGGTACGGTGAACTGATCCACCTCGAATCGCGCGGGGTGGCCGTGGACATCGGCACCTTCGCCACCATCCCTCACCGCCGCGCGCTGGCGCAGGAATTGCGCTACGCGATCACCAGCGCTTAGAAGCGGTAGCCGACGCCGACGGCCAGCAGCACAGGGTCAACCTTGGCCTTGCTGATTTTTGCGCCGCTGAGCAGTACGTCGCTGCGGATCTGCACTTTCTTCACGTCGAAGTTCAGCGACCAGTTGCGGGTCAGCTTCACGTCCGCGCCTGCCTGCACGGCCAGGCCCACGCTGTCATGTTCCAGGCTGACGGCGCCGCTCATCATCTTATTCTTCGAGAAGGTGGTCCAGTTCACGCCTGCGCCGAGGTAGGGGCTGACCTGCGCATCCGGCAGGAAGTGGTATTGCGCCATCAACGTGGGCGGCAGATGTTTGAAGGTGCCGATCGCGTTGCCGTCCAGGTAGACGGTGTGCTTTTGCGGGTAGGTGAGCACCAGTTCCGCCGCGATATTCGGCGTGAAGAAATAGGAGACGTCCACCTCGGGTATCGTCCTGGAACTCACACTGATGCGGTCGGAAGCCCCCACGCCGCCCACCGGATCGGACTTGTCCGCCGGATCGAGATACACCGCGCGCGCCCTGAGCAGCCAGGGCGTTTCAGCCATTGCGTTAAGGGACAGCGCTGCCAGAATCATCGTCATCACTACTCGTTTCATGTCATTTCCTCGTCATATAAACGAGGCCAGTTTATTGACGCGGTGCAGCAAAATCATTGATACAAATCAAAATTGCCTGAATGAACACGCGAAGCAAAAAACGGGAGTAATATTCGACGCGATGAATTCCCACCACTGGAGGCAGGCATGAAATTGAACGTCAATGGACAGGTTCACGAATTCGAGGCGGAGGAAGATACGCCGCTCCTGTGGGTGTTACGGGAACAGCTGGGACTGACCGGCACCAAGTACGGCTGCGGCATCGCCCAATGCGGCGCCTGCACGGTGCACATCGATGGCGAGCCGACCCGCAGCTGCGTGCGTCCCGTGTCCACGGTGGATGCAAAATCGAAGATCGTGACCATTGAAGGCTTGTCCAAGGACGACTCACATCCGGTGCAGAAGGCCTGGGCTGCGCTGGACGTTCCGCAGTGTGGCTTCTGCCAGTCCGGCATGATCATGGCCGCTAGCGCGCTGCTGAAACAGAAGCCACACCCGACTGATGCCGACATCGATGCCGCCATGACCAATATCTGCCGCTGCGGCACTTACAACCGCGTGCGCAAGGCCATTCACGTGGTCGCCAAAGGCGGAGATGTGAAGAGCGCGGGCCTGAACATTGTCGAAGGGAGCAAGGCATGAGCGAGATCGCATCCCCATCACGCCGCAGCTTCCTGGGCAAATCGGCCGGCGCTGCCGCGGGCCTGATGTTCGGCTTTCATATTCCGTTTGACGCCGTGGCGCAGGAAGCCATCGCGCCGGAGATCAATGCCTGGGTGGTCGTAAAGCCTGACGACACCATTGTGATCCGCATCGCCCGTTCCGAAATGGGACAGGGCACGCTGACCGGCCTGGCGCAGCTGGTGTCCGAAGAGCTGGATGCCGACTGGTCCAAGGTCACCACCGAATATCCGACGCCAGGCCAGCAGCTGGCGCGCAACCGCGTGTGGGGCAGCTTCTCCACCGGCGGCAGCCGCGGCGTGCGCGAGTCGCATGAGTATGTGCGCAAAGGCGGTGCTGCCGCGCGCATGATGCTGGTGCAGGCCGCGGCCAATCAGTGGAATGTGCCGGTCACTGAATGCGTCGCCGAGAAGAGCGTGATCACGCACAAGCCGTCCGGCCGCAAGCTGACGTATGGTGCGGTGTCCGACGCGGCAGGCAAGCTGCAGGCGCCGACCGACATCAAACTGAAAGACCCGAAGGACTGGAAGCTGGCTGGCAAGCGTCTGGCGCGTCTGGATACGGTTGACAAGACCACCGGCAAGCAGGTGTACGGCATGGACCTGAAGCTGCCGGATATGCTGAACGCTGCGATCAAGGATTGTCCGGTCCTGGGCGGCAAGGTGAAGAGCTTCGACGCCAAGGCCATCGCCAACAAGCCGGGCGTGAAAAAAGTGCTGCAAGTCGGCGACAGCGCGGTGGCCGTGGTGGCCGATACCTGGTGGCGTGCACGCACCGCACTGGATGCGCTGCCGATCGAATGGGACAAGGGCGCGAACGCCAGCATCTCCCAGGCCGACGTCAACAAGACGCTGAAAGAAGGTCTGGACGCATCGGACGCGGTGGCCGGCAATAGCGCCGGCGACATCAAGGCCGGCCTGTCGGGCGCCGCACGCAAGATCGAAGCGGTCTACAGCTATCCGCACCAGAACCACGCCACCATGGAGGTGATGAACGCCACCGCCAAGTGGACGCCGGAACGCTGCGAAGTGTGGACGCCCACCCAGAACGGTGAAGCGGCGCTGGCCGCCGTGTCGGAAGCGGCAGGTCTGCCGCAGAATAAGTGCGAAGTGTACAAGCTGCACCTGGGCGGTGGCTTCGGCCGCCGTGGCGCCACCCACGACTGGGCGCAGCAGGCGGTGCTGATCGCTAAAGAGATGCCGGGCACGCCGATCAAATTGATCTGGACCCGTGAAGAAGACATGCTGCATGGCCGCTACCATCCGATCACGCAATGCAAGATGACTGCGGGGCTGGACGAGAAGGGCGAGCTGAAGTCACTGCACATGCGCATTTCCGGCCAGTCGATTCTGGCGGCGCTGTTCCCGCAGGCGGTCAAGGATGGCAAGGATGCGGCGGTGTTCCAGGGCCTGAATCCTCCGGGGCCGGAGGCATCGTTCACTTACGGCGTGCCGAATCTGCTGATCGACCATGCCATGCGCAATCCGCCGGTGATCCCAGGCTTCTGGCGCGGCGTGAACCTGAACCAGAACACGGTCTATGTCGAGAGCTTCATCGACGAAATCGCCCACGCCACCAAGCAGGACCCGCTGGCGCTGCGCCGCAAGCTGTTGAAGGACAATCCCAAGGCGCTGGCCGTGCTGAACGCCGTCGCCGACAAGGCCGGCTACAGCAAGCCGCTGAAGAAGGGCGTCTATCGCGGATTGGCGCAGTGCATGGGCTTCGGCAGTTACGTGGCTGCGTGTGCGGAGGTATCGGTGTCCAAAGACGGCAAGCTGAAGATCCACCGCATCGTTGCCGCCACCGATCCGGGCCATGCCGTGAATCCGCAGCAGATCGAAGCGCAGGTTGAGGGCTCGTTCGTGTATGGCCTGTCGGCAGCGCTGTACGGCGAATGCACGTTGAAGGATGGTCAGATGGAACAGACCAACTTCGACACCTACAATGTGCTGAAGATGGACGAGATGCCCAAGGTCGAAACCATCGTCATGCCAAGCGGCGGATTCTGGGGCGGCGTGGGCGAACCGACGATTGCCGTCGCCGCACCGGCCGTGCTGAACGCCATCTTCGCCGCCACGGGCAAGCGCATCCGCGACCTCCCGCTGAAGAACCACAGCCTGAAAGCCTGAAATGAAAACCCACGGCGCAAATCAGGTGGCAGCCACATCGTGGCTGCCACCAGGTCTCTGCCGTGGGTTTTTGCAAGCCCTCCTGCTCATCACCGCCGCAGCCCAAGCCCAGGAAGCACCGCCACCGGGCGACCCCATGCGCGGCCGCGCCATCGTCGCCAGCCGCCAGCTCGGCCTCTGCCTGCTGTGTCACACCGCCCCCATCCCCGAAGAGCAATTCCAGGGAAACCTTGCTCCCGACCTGAGTGGCGTGGGTGACCGATACACCGCCGCCCAGCTACGTCAGCGCATCGCCGACAGCAGTCAGCTGAATCCGTCGACAATTATGCCCGCCTACTACCGCACCGAAGGCCTCACGCGCGTCGCGCCCGCATATCGCGGCAAGACCATCCTGACCGCTCAGCAGATTGAAGACGTTGTCGCCTATTTGCAAACCCTGCGCAGCAAGCCATGACGATCAGCCGCCGCCATCTGCTAGCCATGCCCTTGCTGGTGCTGATCAAACCAGCCGCAGCAACCCCTGACTCCATGGCCACGGCCATCGCCACCTTCACCGGCGGCAAAGCGCCGCAGCCCGGCAAGCTGACTTTCGACATCGCCAAGCTGATCGACAACGGCAATGCTGTGCCCATCACGATCCGCGTGGACAGTCCGATGACGGAGACAGACCACGTCACCGACATCGCCATCTTCAACGAAAAGAACCCATTGCCGGATGTGGTCAAATTCAAACTCGGCCCGCGCGCAGGCAAAGCGGAAGTCTCAACGCGCATTCGTCTCGCTACTTCCCAAAAGCTGACCGCCATCGCGCGCACCAATGACGGCAGCCTGTGGCAGCAAACGGTCGACGTTATCGTCACGCTTGCGGCCTGCGTCGAAGGGGAGGGCATGTAATGGCCCGCGCGCTGATCCATATGCCTGCAACGGCCAAGCCGGGCGAGATCATCGAAATCCGCGCGTTGATTGCGCATCCGATGGAAACTGGCTTCCGCGCCGGGAATGCAGGCGGAATTCTTCCGCGCGACATCATCCGCAACTTCGTCTGCAAATACAGCGGCGTGGAAGTATTCTCGGCTGAACTGCACCCGGCGATGTCCGCCAACCCCTACATCGCCTTCTTCACGCGCGCCACCGAAACCGGCACCCTTGAATTCACCTGGACCGGGGATAATGGCTTTGCGCAGACTGAGTCCACAAAACTGGCGGTGGTGCCATGAGTTTGGTCATTGTGCTTGCTGCGGCTGTTCTGGGAGTTACCCCCACGGCAAACCCGGGTGGCTGCCACGATGTGGCAGCCACAAGCTCCACGCCGGTGGTTGAAGCGTGCCGCCGCTCCGGAGCGGAGTACATGAGCCCCGCTACGCAAGCCATGCAGCGCGACGATTCGCAAAACCCGGCCATGCTCTGGATCGCATCCGGCGAAGCCCTCTGGCGCACGCCTGCCGGTGCCTTGAACAAATCCTGCGCCACCTGCCACAACGACGCCAAAACCAGCATGCGTGGCGTGGCCACGCACTTCCCCCGCTTCAGCAAAGGCGCAGGCAAAGTCATCACCCTCTCCGACCAGATCAACATCTGCCGGCAAGGCGCCCTGAAAGCCGCGCCATTCAAAGCCGAATCCGAAGACCTGCTGGCGCTGGAAAGCTACATCGCCATGCAATCGCGCGGCATGCCCATGAATCCGCCCGACGACGCGGAAACCCGGGCCTCCGCGACGCGCGGCCAAAAACTCTTCACCACGCGTATGGGGCAAATTAACCTGTCCTGCGCCCAATGCCACGACGACAACGCCGGCAAGCGTCTCGCAGGTGCGTTGATCCCGCAAGCCCACGCCAACGCCTACCCCATCTACCGGCTCGAATGGCAAAGCATGGGTAGCCTGCAACGCCGCCTGCGCAACTGCATGAACGGTGTACGTGCCGAAGTTCCGCCGTTCGGCGCACAAGGCCTGATCGACCTTGAAGCCTGGCTCGCGTTAAGAGCCAAAGGCATGCCATTGGAAACCCCCGGAGTCCGTCCCTGAAGGAGCCAACGATGAAGCACCTTGCCGCCATCCTGCTCACAATCTGCTGTGCGACAGCCAGCGCCGCTGATGCTATCCACCCCGGCGCACGTCTTGCAGCCACCTGCACCGGCTGCCACGGCACCAACGGCGCCACCAAAGGCAACGCTCTGCCACCATTGGCCGGACAGCCTAAGGACGCATTGCTGGCCAAGCTGAAGGACTTCAAATCTGGCGCCACGAAAAACACGATCATGACCCAGATCGCCAAAGGCTACACCGACGAGCAGCTCGCAATCCTCGCCGCTTACTTTGCGGCTCAAGCAAAACCAGGAACGTAACCCTGGTGGCAGCCACATCGTGGCTGCCACCTGCTTTATGCCGTTGGTTCTAATAACGTAAGGAGCCCGCAAACATGGACCGTCGCCAATTCCTGCAAGCTGCCGGCGCTGGAGCGCTGGCAGCCACCACCGGCTGCGCCAGCATTACCGGATCGAGCAAACCGCAAGTTGTCGTCATCGGCGGAGGCTACGGCGGCGCCACCGCCGCGAAGTACGTGCGCATGTGGAGCGAGGGCAGCATCGAAGTCACCATCGTCGAACCCAACCCCAACTTCATCTCCTGCCCGCTCTCAAACCTGGTCCTCGGCGGCAGCAAGCAGATCGCCGACCTCACCACCAGCTACGACGAGCTGGTCCGCCATCACGGCATCAAGCTCCTGCGTGACACGGCCACCCATATCGATCCGGAAAAGCGCACCGTCACCCTGCAAAGCGGCCAAACGCTCAGCTACGACCGTCTGATCGTCAGTCCCGGCGTCGAATTCCTGTGGGACGAACTCCCCGGCATGAAAGCGCCCGGCGCGCAAACCAAGATCCTGCATGCGTGGAAGGCTGGCATACAAACGGTGGCCCTGCGCCTGCAGCTCGAATCCATGCCCGACGGCGGCGTGTACGCCATGACGATTCCCCCGCAACCCTACCGCTGTCCGCCCGGCCCGTACGAGCGCGCCTGCCAGATCGCCCACTACTTCAGCCAGCACAAACCGAAATCCAAGGTGCTGCTGCTGGACGCGAACGAAGACGTGACCAGCAAAGGCCCGCTGTTCAAAAAGATCTGGAAAGAGCGCTACAGCAGCATCATCGAATACCGGCCTAGCTTCCGCACGGTGGACATCGACGCTGGCAACAGCACCGCCATCTCCGAACTGGGCGACAAAGTGCGGGCGGACGTGCTGAACGTAATCCCACCCCAGCGCGCCGGCGCCATCGCCTTCGACACCGGCCTGGCCAACATGAACAAGCGCTGGTGCGAAGTGGGTTTCCAGACTTTCGAGTCCACGCAAGCGAAGAACATCCACGTGATCGGCGACGCCATTCAGACCTCTCCGTTGATGCCCAAGTCCGGCCACATGGCCAACCAGCACGCCAAAGTCTGCGCCGCCGCTGTGGTCGACCTGTTGAGCGGCCGCCAGCCCGAGCAAAATCCGATGCTGACCAACACCTGCTACAGCTTCATCAACGACAAGGAAGTCATCCACGTCGCCAGTGTGCACGCCTGGAACGCGGAAAAGAAAACGCTGCTCGTGGTTCCCGGCAGCGGCGGCCTATCCCCCGGCCCCGCCGAAATCGAAGCCACCTACGCCAACAGTTGGGCCACCAACATCTGGTCAGATATGCTCACTTGAGTAGTCACTGGAATCCCGCCTTAAATTCAAAGAAAGCCAAAAGATATAAGGGTTTCTTTGATTTTTGTGCTCGCAAGGATCAGGCGCGCTCGTCGCCGCCCTGGCCTTGCTAGGCGTCGTCTCGCTGAAGCGCAAGAGCTTCAGTAATTGGCGACGTAGCTCATAATTTCGCTTGATCCAGCGCAAGCGCGCCTAAGTCCTCCCGTGTCAGGATAGCCAGACTATCAATGCGCAGGAGGCCTTATGGACAGTCTGCTGGCTCATTACGAGCAAGAACTCGCGAGACTGCGCCGCGCAAGTGCGGAATTCGCACGCATCCACCCGCAGCTTGCACACGCCATTTCTTTATCTGGCGAGGCAAGCTCGGACCCCGAAGTAGAGCGGCTTATTCAGTCAATCGCGCTCCTAAATGCGCACACGGCAGAGCGTCTCGAAGATAAGCATGAAGAGCTGACTTCCGCGATACTGGCATCACATCAGGCGCTGCGGGCTTTTCCATCGTGCGCTATTGCGCAGATTGATTATGGCGATGCGAAGACAAATACAATCAGCAGCGTTGCTCGCATCCCTCGTGGGACCATGCTGAAGTCACATGGAACGGGCTCGCAGATTTGCAAATTTCGCACGGCCTATGACATCAACATCGCGCCGATCACCATCGCAGAAGCCTGCATCGCGCCGATAGAGGTACCTGCGGCATTGCGTCTTCCGCAAGACGCCGCATCATCTATGCGTCTCACCATCGACAGTACATCGTCGAATAGAGCGTTGTACTGTGAAGCTCCGTTACGTGTACACGTTAGCGGTAGCCCAGCGAAGACTGCCTGGATCATGGACGCGATTTTGATGCATACATTGTGCGTATGCGTGCAAGCGAACGATCAGTGGACGATCCTGCCAGCGTCGCCTTTTCATCAGGTCGGCCTAAGCGACAACGAAGCACTTTTGCCGGATATCTCCGCACTTTCGTGCTACCGGCTGCTGACCGAATACTTCTGCTTTCCCGAAAAGTTCAACTTCATCGACATCGACCTGCCCACCATTGCCAGCTTCATCCCCCGCTGCGATGGAATCACGCTTCACCTCATTCTTCCAAACTTGCCACACGCCGGCAATCTATCGCGCGACAGCTTACGTCTTGGCTGTACGCCGATCATTAATCTCTTCCCTCACCGCGCTGCGCCTATCAAGCTTGACGCAGCGAGCTCCGAGTACACTCTCGTTCCTGATCAGCTTCCCGAAACCGCTTGCGAGATATATAGCATCGACAAGGTGTCGCTACTTCAGCGCTCAAATGGCAACGAAGCACCAGTCGAACTCATGCCCTATAGTGAGACGGCGCCAGGTGGAATTCATTGGCTAACGAAGAACTCAGGGAATGATTACGAGCATACGCTTTGTCTCATTAACCGCGCTCGCGCACCTGTGGCTTTAAATACCAGTGTTAACAGTCGAGCTTCACACTGGCGTAGTGGACAACGAGATTGGCAGGACAAAGCCGACTATCACTGATGCAGAAGCTATTTATTTATGGGACAAAATAACTAGCTCGATTCGACCAAGACCAGTTGGGGTAACACGTTGAGATCGGTAAGCGGGCATAGGGGGCGAACTCCTTGTTGCTTCTTGATTTCTCTTTACTGCAGGCGAATGGCCATGTCGAAAATCCATGTGCGGCGGATTTCAATTACGTCGTATTGGCGTGCCAGTGGGAGCGGGAAGGCGCCGTAGGGGGCCTGGCTGGCGACGACTTTGCGGATGGCTTCGTCGAGTGCAGGCACGCCGCTGGAGGTTACGAAGGTTAGCTTCTCCACGGTGCCGTCGGCGCGGATTGCGACCGTCACAACTGGGTTGGTGTGAGGCTGCTTGACCGCTTCGCGGACCATGTCGAAAGTCATGTTGTTTTCGATCTTGCGGCCCATTGCTTCCGCGTAGAGGATCAGATCCGCGTTCGGGTCGGCACGGCCGAAGAGCCAGCCGCGGCGGAGGCTGCTGACGGTTGGCAGCAGCGATTTTGATTGGCGGTCGGCGGCTTCGCGCTGGGCGCGTTCTGCGTCGAGTTGTTTGCCGATTTGGCGCAGGCGTTCTTCGCGCTTGGCTTCTTCTTCGGCGCGCTCGCGTGCTATCTGGTCTTTCCTGGCTTGTTCCAGACGGGCTGCTTCTTGTTTTGCTGCCTCCTGGCGCGCGGCTTCGGCCTTGATGGCGTCTTGTCGGGCTTGCTCTTGTTTAAGGGCTTCCTGGCGTGCGGCTTCTTGTTGACGTTGTGCCTGGCGCGCTGCTTCTTGTTGGGCTAGCTTGACCTGTTCGAGGCGGGCTGCTTCGGCGCGTTCCTGCTCCTGGCGGATGGCGTCCTGACGGGCTTTTTCGGCCAGGCGCGCCTGCTCTTTTTTTGCGGCTTCCTGTTGGGCTTGGCGTGCTGCTTCGAGCTGCGCTTGCTTTGCTTGCTCCTGACGAAAGGCTTCAAGACGTGCGGCTTCGGCGCGTTCCTGTTCCTGGCGAGAGGCGTCCTGGCGGGCTTTTTCCTCTTGCTTCGCCTGCTCTTGGCGCTGCGCTTCGCGGCGCAGGTTTTCCTGGCGTTCAGCTTCTTGTCGTGCGGCTTCGTCGCGGGCGGCTTGTTCGGCGCGGGCGGTAGCGATTCGTAGTTGTTCCTGGCGCGCGGTTTCTTGCTGTGCGGCGGCCATCAGTTCGGTTTGGCGCAGGTTTTCGGTACGCTGCTTTTCCAGTTCGATGCCGGCCTGGTCGAGTGCTTGTTCTTTTGCGGCTTGTTCGATGGGCTTTGGTGCTGCTTCGCGCGCGTTGGTGGGGGCGGGCGCCTCGCTCACTTGAACGGGCGCGGTTTGTGGCGCAGGAGCGGTTGGAATCGGTATTGCGGGCTGTTGCACGGTCATGACCGGTTCTACTGCGGGCGCGGGGGCGCTTGCCTGCGCCTCTGCGGGCGCGGGTGGTGGGGCCGTACGCGGTGCGATCGTCATTGAACTGACAGTGCTGCCCATGGCGGGCTTTTCTACGGTGGCGAGGACCGGGTTGGATATTTGCTGGACCGGCGATGAGTCTGGCGGAGGCGGCAGGGCGCTTGCAGGTGCGGCTGTGGACGGAGCGGGCGCGGGTGCTGGCGCGAGCAGGATATGCAGCTCGTCGGCGCCGAGGCGTCTGTCCTTCCACGGGAATTTGAAGCCGGGCATGCCGAAGGTTTGGCCGCCGATGGAGATGCTCAACAGAAGGGCGTGAACGATCAGGGAGATCAGCAGGGCGGTGCTCATTCGACCTGGGTCGCGCTGGATTGCCTGTGCGAGTTGGATCGATTTGGAAGCCACTGAGTTGCCCGATTTACCGAATGTTGAGAAGTACATTACAGCCTATCACAACGGTAGGCGCTATTGATCGATCTACAACACTATATTCTGGATGATAAGGCGAGGTGGCCGCCAATACGGCCTCGAAATCAGTCTAAAACTTGGAGCGGAGAAAGGGAATTGGGATCGTTTTAGACTTTCGGCTTGCGAAAAGCGATCGAATTAGACTTCGGGTGGGATTTTCGGGACCGTTTTAGATAAACGGGGCCGATTTTTGGACTGTTTTAGCTTGTTTCTGCTCGAATTAGACTGAATTAGCCCACGGGCGAAAAAAAGGCCCGCACGCGGCGGGCCTTTTTTAAGTATCAACGTGTGAAGGATCTCAAAATTAGTGAAATTTATGCCTAATAAAATCAAAGGCTTAGGCACGAATTTTGAGAAAAGTACGCGAGAAAATCTCAAAAAGACTGAAATTTTCCTAACAAAATCTCAATATGAGTGAAATTTTCCGACAGCTCGAGTTTCGGGTTTGCGCGGTAAGGATGGCTCAGGTTCTTCCGAGCAGTTTCACCTGTTGAGTTTGAGTTCAGCGGCTCGGCGATATGCGTGGATGCGCTCGCCAGCAACTAAAGTTCTTTAAGAGAAATATTGATTTCCTGCCCCTAGCTCGGCTGCTGCGGATGATGAGCTAAGATTCGAGTAGCGAAATCGCCCGATTGAGCATATGGTGAAGTTCGGCGTGAATGCCGGCTTCAAGTTCAGATCGGCCTGCCAGTCGATGGAAGGCGCGCATTACCTCATTCGAATGCTTGGCGAGTGCAACCAGATCCTCTCCGCTTGGCCCACGTTTGGCATTGATCCAATTCTTCGCAGTCCGTTCACTTGCTCCCGTCCAGCGCGTCAACGTCTTGACAGCATGGCGTGACTTCCCTAGTTCCCGGTTCAACGCAAGTGCGATCGCATTCGCATACCCTTCGCCATCGTCATCGGCAATCGCGCTGCTCGGTAAATTGTTACCCTTTTTGTGCAACATCTTTCCCACCCTTGCGTCTAAATTGGATTCAGCCAACACGAAAAAATTTTTAGCTACCGGCAAATGGATGTGCCGGAAGGGGTTACCGAAGAAAACGCAATAAGCCCAACATCTTCACGGGCGGAGGGACAGGTAAGTCGGGCCGATTGTTTCGGCAGCGTGACTGAGGGTGTCGTTACGGCGTCAACTATATTTAAATGAGAATCAGCTTTAGGCTATCGCGAGCTTGTCCGTGAACCCGGTATCTACATCGCCAGATCTGCAGGCATCCTGGCGAGGGAGCATACAAATCAATAGCAGAGGGATCGGGCGCCATGTATCTAGACGAAAAATCAGCTGGCATGCCAGATCGTCCGGTAGCTCCAGTAACTTGCCGTGCCGCTGAATACGTTCGGATGTCAACCGAACATCAACAGTACTCAACTGAGAATCAGGCGGACAAGATTCGCGAGTATGCAGGGCGACGAGGTATCGACATCGTACGGACCTATGCTGATGCGGGCAAGAGCGGACTGCGTATCGATGGCCGCCAGGCTCTGCAGCAATTGATTAAAGACGTTGAGACGGGTAACGCGGATTTTCAGATCATTCTTGTCTATGATGTCAGCCGTTGGGGCCGCTTCCAGGACGCTGATGAAAGCGCATACTATGAATACATCTGCCGCCGTGCCGGCATCCAGGTGGCTTATTGCGCTGAGCAGTTCGAAAACGATGGTTCACCCGTGTCCACCATTGTCAAAGGCGTGAAGCGCGCAATGGCCGGTGAATATAGCCGGGAGTTGTCAGCGAAAGTGTTTGCAGGACAGTGTCGCCTGATTGAACTGGGATTTCGTCAAGGTGGGCCAGCCGGATATGGTTTGCGACGCGTCCTAATTGACCAGACAGGCTCCGTCAAAAGTGAACTGACGCGCGGCGAGCACAAAAGCCTTCAAACGGACCGTGTCATCTTGCAGCCAGGGCCAGATGCGGAAGTAGCTATTGTCAACAGAATCTACCGTTGGTTCGTCGATGAGAATTTGGTCGAATCAGAGATCGCAGAGCGGCTCAATGAGCAAGGTATTAAAACCGATCTCGGGCGAGACTGGACGCGTGCAACAATCCGGGAGGTACTATCCAACGAGAAGTACATTGGAAACAATATCTACAACCGCCGATCGTTCAAGCTCAAGAAGCATCGCGTGGTCAACAGTCCTGATATGTGGATCAAGAAGGAAGGGGCATTCGAAGGTATCGTCCCCGCAGAGCTGTTTTACACCACGCAAGGTATTCTGCGTGCCCGGGCACACCGCTATAGCGACGAAGAGCTGGTCGATAAACTGCGCAACCTATATCAGCGGCATGGCTACTTATCGGGCCTGATCATCAATGAGGCTGAGGGGCTGCCATCGGCGGCCGCCTATGCGCATAGGTTCGGGAGTCTGATCCGGGCATACCAGGCAGTTGGATTTACGCCAGATCGGGATTACCAGTATCTGGAAGCCAACCAGTTCCTGCGCCGGCTGTATCCACAAATCGTCGGAGAGACGGAGCGAATGATTTGCGAAGTCGGCGGCATTGTCGAGCGCGATCCTGCCACAGACCTTCTAAACATCAACCGCGAATTCAGCGTTTCGTTGGTGCTGGCCCGCTGCCAGTCGTTCGATAACGGGCGACGACGCTGGAAGGTGCGCTTCGATACGACACTCGCACCGGACATTACCGTTGCTGTGCGCCTGGATAGCGCGAATCAGAGCGCGTTGGATTATTACCTGTTACCCAGGCTCGACTTCGGACAACCGCGCATTCATCTTGGCGAGCATAACGGTGTCGAGTTTGAGTGTTACCACTTCGATAGTCTGGACTACCTGTATGGCATGGCCCGGCGTCTGCGCCTGCGGAGGAGTGCATGAGCAACGACAGGGAGTATCGCCATTCAGAGTTGCGCATGATCCCACTGGAAAGAATTGATGTGCTCAATCCGCGCGAACGGAATAGCCGAATGTTCGAACAGATTGTCACCAATATTCAAAACATCGGTCTGAAGAAACCGATCGTCGTGACACCGCGGCGTGGAAGTGATGGGGAACGATACCTGTTGATATGCGGCGAAGGACGGTTCAAAGCGTTCAGAAGCCTAGGTCAACCGGAAATTCCAGCGATAGTCATGCGCGTTGATGACGAGTCGGCCTTCATCATGAGCTTGACGGAAAATATCGCTCGACGCAAATTCAGTCCGCTGGAACTTCTGGTCGGCATCGAGCAGCTGCGTGATCAGGGCTACGATAAGAAGGCGATTGCGGAAAAGACGGCGCTGAGCATGGACTATGTGCAGGGCATCTTGTTTCTGCTCAAGAATGGCGAAGAGCGGCTTCTAACGGCTGTCGGCAGTGGACGCATTCCGCTCAATGCGGCTATCACTATCGCCGGCGCCGGCAATGACGATAAGGCGATCCAGACTGCCCTGCAGGATGCCTACGAGTCCGGCAAGCTACGCGGTAGTCAACTGATTCAAGCACGTCGTGTAATTGAACGTCGTCGAACACGCGGCCGCGGTATGGGTGGCAAGATGGTATCTCGCAAGCAGAACGAAGATGTCACATCATCGAGCCTGGTGCGCAATTACAAACGTGAAGTCGAGCGTCAGAAGCAGTTGGTGAGGAAAGCAGAAACCACTCAGCGTAGCTTGCTGTTCATCGTTGGAGCGTTGCGCCAGCTGCTGGGCGACGAAAATTTTGGGAATCTGTTACGGGCGGAAGGACTGGATACGCTGCCTCAGTATCTTGCAGACCGCGTGTGGACAAAAGGAATCTGATCATGGGCAAACCACCTCTGGGCTTCGTGCCGGAACCACTAAGCTTGCCGTTGTCGTCCATTCTGCCTTCACGAAAAACACCAGACGGATTACTGGTCTCCCGAAAATTCAAGCAGATCATTGCGTCCATTGAGGCCGTTGGCCTGATCGAGCCTTTATCTGTAGGTAAGCCGAATCGAGACAAGCAGTACATTTTGCTGGATGGGCATTCGCGACTGACGGCATTACATCAGCTGGGTTTCGAAAACGCACCGTGCCTGGTGGCCCTTGACGACGAAAGCTATACCTACAACAATCGGGTGAATCGCCTTTCCAGTATTCAGGAACACGTCATGATCCGGCGTGCAGTTGAACGTGGAGTTACACCGGGCAGGCTCGCCAAGGCGCTGGACGTTGATATCAGCCACATTTTGAAGAAGCTGAATTTGCTTGATGGGATTTGTCCAGAGGCGGCTGAATTTCTGCGAGATCAGGTGTTCTCCGCCAACTTAGGTGCGGTGCTTCGCAAGCTGAAGCCCACCAGGCAAGTCGAGTGCGTGGAATTGATGGTCAGCGCAAATAACCTCACGGTCGCCTATGCGCAGGCGTTGTTGGCGGCGACGCCCAGCAACATGGTGGTTGGCGAAGCCAAGACCAGAAAAATGACTGGTGTGAGCGCTGATCAGATGGCGAAGATGGAGAGGGAAATGGGAAACCTGCAGGAGCAATTCAAACTTGCAGAGCAGTCTTATGGCCAAGACGTCCTCAACCTAGTATTGGCCAGGGGGTATTTGGCGAAGCTGATGGCTAATGATTCCGTCCTGCGTCACCTGACAAAGCACCACCCCGATGTGTTGAACGAGTTCGATGCCATTGTCAGCATGGCTGTGCTGGACAAGTAGTTGGCATGCACAAGTGTGCGATCGTTGAAATCCTCTCAGTAGAAGCTTCAACATTCACACCCGTTGAAGATGGGCTGTTCTTTAACAATCTGAACGTATTAGGACCAACTTTGCTGAGCAGACGATTAGCATCGGCGCCGGGCAAGTTGGTCAACGGGCACGTCGCTGGCCTGCTCATTCGCATGGGGATAAACGCATGAACAAACAGCGGCACCTAATCCGAGGTGGGCCGAGACATCACGAAATTTTGGCTCCAATTGCCTGGTGTGGGACGAAGTCATCGGCTGCGTGTAAGTATATCGAGTTCTCTATCTCTGCACCACTTCCGGAACAATTTCGAATACCGTCAGACCTGGATATTGCAGTTTATGCATATGCACCAGACTCTGAGATGGCGAGCAAACTAGCAAGTAAGTCCTGGCCCGTCATCGTATCAAGATAGGCGCCTGGTCTTTCGCCCGCTAGTGCTGGCAACGGGGTATCTAGCCAAGCTCCAAGCCACCGCGGCGCATCGAATTCTTTTGCCTCGCTGGCTGTATTCATCTTTTCTACACGGCCGACTAAGGATAGCAGGCCAATGATGCGCTCGCTTTGCGTTTGCGAAAGCCGCTCGTTTGAACCAGAACCTATAGAAAGATCCGCAGCCAGCACGGTGGAAGACAGCCCCAGTGCTTTGCTGAGCGAAGTTAGGCGCGACCGTGACACACGACCTCGGATCATTTGGATCCGGCTCGTTGGTGGAGCATTATAGATATCGAGGTAAGTACTCATTAGACGCCACTCTTCAGCTTCGTATTCATCCGATGAGCCTGAATGCTGCGCGGCCAGGTAGTCTGTAAGTTGTCTCCAGCATAGCGCCCAATCTGCAGCCCGCCTTTTCTCTATTTCATTTGAAGCATTCACTATTCGATCCATTGCGATCCCGCACCTATAGCGCGCGAAGGCTGAAGGGACATGATTCGTTGATTGAAAGCGTAGCATCCCGTTAGGTTACCCGCCCAACGTGCAATCGCGCTTGAGAAAAGTCAAACCCACGCTACTCCTCAGGCCTTAGAGGGGCTGGGAGTTCAAAATCGCTGTAATCTTTTCGGAGAAGCTGAACCATTTGAATGATTTCTTTTCGAACCTTCTGGGCAATTAGCCCAACGTATGGCGGCGACTGTCGTAACCGATTGGCTCGCTCATCTAACCCTGTCATGGCAGCGAAGACATCCGCGTCGCTGCCGCTGGTCATGATCTCTCGCCATTCGTCATGCGCTGAACACCAGGTCCCTTGCGCATTCCATCGATCTAAGTTGGAAATGCTTTTATGACGAATCGTCGGTACGTCAACCGACTCCAGAACGGCCCTGGCAACTAGCAGCTTTTGATAATCCAGGTATTCATGTGCATTTCGCAACGAGTCCCCGTAATGAGCTGACATAGTGTTATCCATACTTGCTCTCCAAGCGATCTTCGATAAGATCTGTACTGATGACTTTTCATTTTCGTCGGCATTATCTTCACATGCGCATTTGCGATTAAAGAGGATATTGTTCATCGCCTCAAAGAGGTTGGGCTGCCTGGAAAATAGGAAGATTCGCCCACCATCGAGCTTCGGGCCGCTCACAGGAATAACACCACGATCCATCAACCGTGGAATAAAGTATGCTGGAATCAGATTGAACTGTGCCTGAAGTTCGTGACAAAAGACAAATTTATTTGCGAACTCCTCTAGAGCACTTTCGAGAATAAGCATGTGATAGCGGTCGCGATGAATTTTATGGGATAAGTTTGAATCCCAAACGAAGTGGCGCATAGCTTGTTGACGTATGCCCAGTTTTCGCGCCGCAACTGGAACTGATACATAGCCAGGATAGCTAACCTCACGCTGCTCAGTAATCCATGCAAGTAATGTAGATCGATCGAATAGCCAACCGGGCAGCCCCTCTGTAGAGCCGGAGACCGCGAGGGGCGATATCTTCTGTCTTAAGACATCCAGGACGAGCTCAGGGAACAGATACTTCTCCCTCAGTAAACTACGTAGCGCATGAGCAAGTGACACGAGATCAGACCTGTCCTTTTTTGCTACGACAGGAAGGTTCCATCCATATGACAATATGGCCCCTACATGCTCTTTGGGAATTCCCCAGCGCGCCGTACCAGAACGTCTTGGTTGAAAAACCGAATCAATCACTTTACCTTGCATAAGTTGCGTTGTTCGCAATTTTGTAAGTCCCAATTGCTGACATGTTTGCTGAAAGTCAAGTACGTCGTCCAATGCCATGCGCATCTCCGCAATTTGCTGGCGACTCACGCAAGTAAGGGAGCGACCAGCGGGCGTCTTACTGACAGAAGATTCAATGCGGCCTTCCTTAATGAGCACTTGAAGCTTACGTTTTGTGGTTTTTAGTTCTTTCGCCATTGCAATGATCGGCACCCAAGTGTGACGTCGGCGCATGTCAGGTGACAGTCTTGAGTTTCGTTCAGCCAGAGAACCCTTCCAGGTGCGCGAAATATACCCCTCAAATGCTTGCAGTAGAAACGCGAATTCTGGCTCTTTGAGGTTTCGATAGACGTAGTGGTAAAAAAATCCAAAGCGTTTAGATAGTCTTTGATCTTGCACGTCAATCTCGCCTGCCTTGCGTAACGACGCAAGCAATGCATGGAATTTTATGGGCCACTTCGTCAGTATGTTGGCCGCCGCGCTCATAAGTGGGCGTACGACTGTGATATCGTGCAGGTTACTAATTTTCTGCGAGAACTTGCGGCCATCGTTCTTAGCGTACGCCCCGAGCATGAACGTTACTTGGTGCAATTGTTCAAGTGATAGTTCAGCTAGATGTTTGCGGTTCGTCTTCTGGCGGTACAGCTTCGCGTAAAAAATTTCCGCTAACTGACGCTCCGATTGGGATGAAGCTTTTGGCTCTACCGAGGTGAGTGAATGACCACAGTCACATGTCATCAGGCTTTGGCGTCCCCAGTTTAACTTCTTGCTGCAGCCGGGACATTCCTCTACTAACTCGACACCGTGTTGAGGGCAGGAGGTAAACAGTGTTAACTCCCATTCCCACTTCCATTGCGGTGATTCACTTAGGCAGCAAGGGCAGTAGCGGCTATGCCGCAGGTTCCAAATTGGGCGTGTGCCAGGGCGACAAGTCAGCTGTGGAAGAGTCTCATCCAACATCGTTCGATTTTGCGGCCAGTGCTGTGTTCCAAGTCGACGTTCCAATGCATCAATCGATGGTTTTCGATCTGGCCAAAGCTGAGCAATGCCAACCAATCCGTTTGCCTCTGCCAGGCGTAGCAAATAGCCATACATGCCTTCATTCGGCGCACGTGTCGGCCGGCAAAGCAGCATGATGTCGCCAGAGAAAATTTGAGATGGTGGCTTGCTCATCGCCCCTCCTCTGGTTCTCTAACGGGCATGATAATCGCGTTCCAACGCTCAAACGGTTCGCCAACTTTGTTCAGCGGCCGAAGTTCAGCATCCGGATTGAAGGGATTGAGCTTTTCCGGAACACTTCTCCATACCGATTCCTCAAATGCCTGGGCGAGAGTGGACAAGTCAATAAATGGGGTTATTTGGCGAGCTGCTATTTGTACTGCTTCATCAATGATCTTTGCGATGTAATCGATGAGACCATTGGTGGCGACGAAGAATTTCAACGCTAGATTGCCCTCGTGGAAGTCGATGCATTGAACAGGGATGCAGGATCGTATCGTTTTTAGCAGCCCTCTGAACTCCAGCTTTCCTTCCTTGGTATGGTAGTCGAACGGACGTAGGTCAAACCCAGAAGAGAAGCGCCTTGCAAGTTGTTCATTCAATCGAATGACGGTTTCGGCACGCTGCAAGCCTACGACGACAACGGGAATGCGGGCAACATTCAAAACGCCTTTTAGCCAGTCGGCAACTTGATTAGCAACGCTTCGACGCCGAGAATCATAGAAGTGTTGAAATTCGTCGATGATGAGTAGTTCAACGCGGCAACCCACTAGGAGCTTGAAGATCCTACGTGTTTTTTCCTCTGTCGAGCCTTTGTTAATGTCCTTATCGCCAAGGGCATGAAGTATTGCTTCAGCAAGATTTTTTACTGTAGGCATTGCTGGCGTTTGAACGACTAAGACGCGTACGATAGTTTGGTCTGGGAGATGCTCAATCGGAAAGGTATCGCGGTAATACTCAATGAGGGTTGTCTTCCCTGCTCCGGATTGCCCTAACAGAAGGAGTCCACCTGCTATCTGAGCATGAGTGCCACGGTGATGGACTTGGGCGATTTTGTTCCACCCCTCGCGAAACGCATTGAACTCGATGACTTGATGCCGGATGGAGAAGCTAATGTAATTATTGGGTGTGGCATCTGCTTTTGCACGAACACCAGCCGGCGCTATAGTGTCTGCACGCGCGTTCATTTCTTTTTCCCGATGGTGCGTTCTGAGACCGTAAACGATGGCAGGTCATCATCCAGTCCCTCATCGAGCTGTACTGGGCGTGAAGCTCTGGCAGATTTTCGAACTGTCGTGGCTTTCTCGATCGGCGCCGGATCGCGTTTGAGAATCGCTTCACTGTGATGTTGTATCAGCTTGGCTCCAAGTTTTCGGACCTTCATCTTCTTGCTTTTCAAAGCGCCAGAGACCATTTCTTGTATCTCAGCTTTAACATCCAGAAGACGATTGACGCTCGGTCGATCGCCATATTTCTTTCTCGCGGCGGCTTGAATCAACGCATGGACGTGCCTGTTCAATCCATCGGCATAGTCCCAATCCACTGCGGGCACACGAATGTATGACTCTGTACTTGGATCGAACGCATGGATGTATGAGACATCGTCTTCATAATATTTAAGCTTGACCATGGTTTTTGCGAGTGCACCATTCTTGCGGAAGATGGTTTGCAACTCATCGCTGTTGTACATGAGATTGTCGAATTCCAAACCATAGCGAAACAATGTGCGCTCAGTAGGAATACCAACGAGAACATCTAGTTGTTCTGGATAAGCGGGAAGCTCTACGGTGCGGCTTGGAATGCTCTCGTACCATTTTTCAAGGGGGGTCATGCCTAAGGCCCTGTGCTTCGAACAGTGATATACCTCAACCACCCACTTGGTCAGTAGATGCATCAATGTCTTGAGGTCGATGGCCGCGAGCTCTTCTGAGGGGTAGTCTCCCCGTTGTGTCACGTTGGAGAAGACAGTGCCCGGCAAGCGATGGATGAGCCCTTCGCTGATCGTTCGGAAGAACCGTTCTACTGAACCCTTGTATTCGGGCTTCTTTGCCGGACAATAGAGAAGTTGGATTCCTAACTCCAGGCAAATATCGCGGAATGCGGCGGAGTGAAGATCCATGCCGTTATCAGTGGCGATGAGCTCAGGAATGCCATGACACGGCCACTTGGCCTGGATATCTGGATACTTGCTGAGCCATTCGTCTTTCGGCAGGATGGCTCGTTTCAGGCATTGAAGGATGGAGACTGATGAGGGTTCGTTGAATGAGACATAGAAGCCCATGATGGCTCTGCTGAATTTATCGATGGCGATCGATAACCATGGCCTTCCAAGCGGAAGTGCCGTGTCTTCGTCAATGATAATGAGATCGAGCGGTGTGTGATCCACTTCAAGGCGCTCTAGCACCTTGCGGACCCTCACCGTACCCAGCACTGGTCGATACTTGCGTTCGGCTGCATTTTTCCCAAGGCGAGCGCGATCGACGATCTCTTTCTCGAGTTCCTTTATGCGTCGATAAACTGTTGATCGGGATGGGCATTGGATCTTCGAGGCGCGGTCAAGCTGCTTATTAGCGTTCTTAACACGATTACAGAAGTCGTCGTAAACGCCTGAAATTGGATGCTGTTGCGAATCGAGATAAATGGTCGAGATGGACTCTTCCAGGAGATCATCTGCGGCGCTTCGCCTGGGCCGTCCGGAACGGTGGCGTGTGCTAATTAATTGTGCGCCTGATCTTGTCGTGCGATAGGATTTCCACCAGCGATATACCGTGCTCGGACTTGGTGGGCTCGTGTCGCCCATCTGGGTTGCGATGGCGGCGATGCGTGGCCTCACGATCTTGGCGACAGAGATCTTTGTGCAACCTTCTAGCCCTGCCACGTATTTCATTCGTCTCAAAGCCTCCGAACGGATATGCTCGGGATAGGTGCTTAAGTCACGTGGCGTCGTCAAATAGAAAGCGCTATCTGGCTCGGACAAGCAGTTCTCATCAATAACAATCTCACGCTTAAGCCACCGGCAAATTAGTTCTGGCTCGGTATAAGTGACGATTTCGCCGGCTTCGTCTTCAAGTTGCAACTTTTGGTTCGCCAACCGGCGAATCAAGGTCCATGTGCGTTGGCGCTCTATGAAGCGCAGGCCTTTTCTAAAAGTAAAGCGAATCATTTGGTTCACCGTGCATGAAAGTGATGAAAGTACTAGGCTGGATTGGGTTGTCCAGGTCGCAGAAGGCGAGACCAGCAGCGAGCAAGCGAAAAACGGAAGGCGCTCCATCAAGGGCCGTTGCCAAATCCTCGAATGTCCAGTCATTGCGCTGACGTAGCTCGTGCAGCCTCCAGGCCGGAGGTCGTTTGAAACGCTCCGCTTTCAGGTGATAGGCGAATTGCGTCAAATTGGACAATCTCGGCTGTTTGCGTATCTCTTCATCAGTCAGAATCCAAAACTGCCGAGATTGCCGTTGATAGCTGGCTGCAATCTTGTCCAAGCGGTCATAGACCAACTTGTTGGAGAGTTTCCTCTTGGGCTTGACTTCGACGTGCGCGACCGATCCGTTCCGCAGGGTCAGTGCGAAGTCGGGGTAATACTTTCGAGGCACAGTGCCCTCGTAGTACAGCTCGATAGATGGCTGTTCTTCATAGGCGATCACGCCGGGGGAGAGTTCAAATAGAACGATGGCATCTCGCTCCAAGAGAGACTCCCATGCGACCATGCGTTGATTCTTCACGGATGGGAAAACACCACGAACCCGATGTCCCGACCTTGTGACTACTTTTCTTGTTGGCATAGCGATACCTCTCGCTGTTCGTATTGCAAGATGGAACGGATTGCCTTGGACAATCCATACGGTGTGCTATTACTCACGAAATTTCGAGACGAAAAGTCCCGGCGCTGAGTATTAACTCAACGCGACAGCGGTATAGCTTGGTGGGAGCGGCTTGACGCGCGCGGTCGGTAGCGAGATACTGAGGATTCCGAGGTCTTCTGTAGCTCACAGCTATGGCTTACCAAAAACGGGGCAAGCCGATAGGTTTGTCCCGTTTTTACATTGGGACCTCCGTTTCCTTCGTATTCACTGGCACTGGGCATTCCTCCTGTTGAGGAATGTCGATGCTAGCTATCGCGCGCAGCGCCTCCCATTGTGGCTTCGCAAGCCGATCAATTTTCTCGTACACCTCGGAGAAAAAGCGGAATGCGTCAGGAGGAATGTCACGCGGCAACGTATAGCGTAGTTGTGATTGTTTGACAGCGAGTGCAAGCTCGGCCTGTTCCTGGCTCGTCATCTTGAAGGCTTGAATCAGCCTTGCCAGGAATTCCTCATTTGAGGGACTTTTAGTTCCCAGCTCCAGAGCAGAGATGTAGCCCTGCTCGTACCCCAACAGCGCCGCCAATTTGGTCTGACGAAGGCCATGACGAATTCTGAGTTCTGACAGGTAAACTGAAAACGGGCTCATCTTAATTATCCGGCGCCGGAAGTTAACACCGTAACCCTATCTGAAAAAATCTATTTTGTAAATTATTTTGTAAATAAGTGATTGATTTTAAAAAGAAATTTAAATATATCACTTTCCAACGTTGGAAATTCCCGAAACCAGATTGAAGGGTGATGTGACTCGCAAATGTAAAGTGCAGCGTCGGCTTTATTGGGGACGACGTGTTTATGCTGAGTTCGAACCGATCGTGCAGAAACAAGTCAATTATTCCGAGGGGGCATGGCCTGCGGCCTAGAGTAAGAAAACCTTACTCCAATCGGATGGTCATATCGAATATCCAAGTGCGGCGGATTTCGATTACGTCGTATTGACGCGCTAAGGCCGGAGGGAGGGCGCCGTAAGGCGCTTGACTAGCGATGACTTTTCGTATCGCGTCATCGATCGCGGCGACGCCGCTTGACGTCACGAACGTCACCTTTTCAACGCTACCATCTGCCCGAACGGCAATCGTCACCGTTGGTCGGTTATGCGGCTGTTTGATGACTTCGCGGACCATGTCGAAGGTCATATTCCTTTCGATCTTGCGGCTCATCGCTTCCGCATAAAGGATGAGATCGCCATTAGGATCGGCGCGACCGAAGAGCCAACCGCGGCGCAGGTTGCTGGCGGAGGGCAGGGCTGAGCGTGAAGAGGCGTTTCGTTGCGCGGCCTCTTGGTCGAGTTGCTTGCCGATTGCTTTTAGGCGCTCTTCACGCTCGACCTCTTGCTTGGCTTTGTCCCGCAGGGCCTGATCTTTTTTTGCCTGCTCCTGTTTGAAAGCTTCCTGTTGTGCTGCTTGTCTCGCCACTTCCTGACGGGCTGCGTCCGCACGTTCCTGTTCCTGTTTGGCAGCCGCTTGGCGCGCCATTTCGGCTTGATTAGCCTGCTCCTGACGCAATGCTTCCAGACGTTGTGCTTCCTGTTGGGCTTGTCTGGCCTGCTCTTGCCGTACTGTTTCAACGCGGGCCTTTTCGGCCTGCTGAATTTGCTCCTGCCGTGCGGCCTCCTGGCGGGCGCGTTCTTGGCGCTGCTGCTCCAATTGCGCCTGCTTCGCCAGGTCTTGCCGGATCGCCTCTTGCCGCACAGCTTCCTGGCGCAGGGCCTCGGCTTTGGCTTGTTCTTCTCGTACAGCGTCCTGCCGAGCTTGTTCTGCCCGTTTCTCCTGTTCCTGGCGCAAAGTTTCGCGACGCAGGTTTTCCTGCTGTATCAGTTCCTGACGTTCGGCGTCTAACCGAGCAGCCTCGTCCCTGGCGGCTTGTTCGGTGCGGGCGCTCTCAATGCGAAGCTGCTCTTGGCGCGCGGCTTCACGTTGTGCGGCGGCCATCAATTCCGTGCGCCTCAGGTTTTCGGTACGCTGCGCCGCTTGTTCCTGTCCTGCCTGATCCAGTGCGGCATGCTCCTTGGTGGCTTGTTCAACTGGCGCTTGCGCGACATCGCGGCTGATGCTTTGGGCGGGCGCGTCGCTGATGTGAATCGGGGCTTCTCGTGCCACTGGCGCCGTCGGTAACGAAGCGGTGGGTTGCTTGCTTACAGACATGAGAGGCTCGATGGCTGGCGCCGGCGCCGCTGCCGCCGCCGGTTTAGGCTTTGGCAATGGGGTTGCCGTTGGCGAGGTTGACAGGGATGACACTGTGCGGCCCATCGCAGGGGCATCCACTGGAGCTAGCACAGGATTGGCTTCTACCGCCGATGAGGATGGCGCCGGTAGAGATAAGGCATTGCTGGCCACGTTGGCCGGTGCCGGCAATGGCGCAAGGATGACTTGCAGATCATCGGCACCGAGGCGCCGCTCTTTCCATGGGAGCTTGAGGCCGGACAGGCCGAAGGACTGACCACCCAGCGTGACACTAAGCATTAGCGCATGCAGTAGCACAGCGACCACTAGCGCGGTGCTCATGCGCCGTTGATCGTTCTGGATAAAAAGGCCGTCGAAGTGCCCGCTGCTCACTGTCGGAAACATGAGAGCAGACTATCACAAGGGCATCATGTATTGATATAAAAACAAAGGAAGTGTGGGTTCTTCGCTAGTGCATGTTTCGTACGACAACAGCGAGGCCGCATGGTAATAGAGCTCGAGTAAATGACGATCAATGCTGAATATCAGAGTTATCCACGATTCTGCCTTCCCATATCAACCACGACTCGAGTGTGCGACAGTAACGCGTTCGACGTTGCTTCTCGGCCATTTCAAGGGTGATACGGTTCACTATGTCTGAACGCTTGGCTTCCGTCGAGAAGATCAGGCACCCGAGTTCTAGGTGCTGTCCGCAGTGCCTGATGATATGGGCCAACCATATTGCGCCAAATTACCATCTAAGCGTCACTGCTGCACATGCCTATGTGATCTATGTGATGGAGAGCTCGATGCCGCACTTTGTTGCAAATGAAAACAAGGCACAAATAGTGATTTTTGGATAGATTGCCCATTATCAACGTGCGTAAAATAAAGGCCCTATTCGATAGAGAAATTGCCTAACGGCATCGGAATAATACTAATTAAATGATAGTCAAATGGGCAAAGAAGAATCCATTGATGCGGGTGACGATACACTGTGGCAGCGGGCCCAGGTAGGACTTGGCTTTTTACTTCCTACGAACGACTGGACCTGGTGGCATCATCCCGACAGCATTCGGGGTTTCATATTCGAGGCGGTGAAGGCGCGAAAAGTCGTGGACTGGGGTGGGCAGTCACAACTCGCGAACATCGAGGCATGGCTGGACCGACGTCGCGCAATGCTGATTGCTGACTCGGTGTCAGAAGTCAAAGACATTGCATATGACCTTCGCATTCGGCTAAAACAGGAGTTGTGGACGTGGGCAAGTCCACGCGAATTGAACGTTCTGCGCGAACGCCTGACAACAGTTTTGCCAGACAGTTTTTGTACTTTCGACTGGCCTAAGCTGCGCCGGCCCCGTAGATATTACGCACACCGCGGGCAGAAGAACACGCTGGTCGTTAGCGGTTCTCCAGAGATGCGCGACCTCGGTGAGGCGGTGGCCAGCGCCCTGGATAACGCCGAATGGTCTGAAAACTCCAGGAGAGCCGATATCGTGGTCGCACCGGCGGCGTACGCGCGCAGCTTTTCCTACGCCGATCTGGTCATACTGATTGACGAGGACCCGGCGACAAGCCTGGTTGTGCTGGACGATTTGAGGTCAAAAGGAGCACGGTGCGTATTACGGGCATTCGGAAATCTGGACATGCTCTCTTCATTGCTCCAGCAATTTGCGCGAAATTGGTCGGTGTTGCCAACCTTCGATGCAATTGTACGCATGGGCACGCGTAGCGATCTGATGCTGGAAATTTTAGCGACGAACATCACATTTCTTGATCGGAGCGTGGAACTGCTTGACTATCGGACCGGCTCAGGCGATTCAGTCGCCAGGTCTGAGCCGAAATACGCTCAACTAAAGCCGGTTGACGGCGAACCCGCGCTTTTGCCCCCGCATCTGCTAGACAGTACGTCACGGGATATCCGCTCCGGAATACCGTCGGCGCGCGTCATGTATGCGGAGGTCTATGACAGTGATCAACGCATTGATCAATTCCCCCGGCAAGGCACCGTCATGATTCGGACCTGCATCCGTTATCAGACCCTGTTCGATACCGGCCGTCTCGAATTTCCGGATCACCTTGTCTCCTGGACCGGGCAAACGAAGGTGCTTAAGGTGCATATGGTCTCTCTGGGGCGCGAAATTGCCAGCGGTGATCTCATCCTGCCCCAACGCGGCAACTCCAACTTCGTCAAATTCCACTACAACGTCTCTGACGAACCAGTCGACATCCGACTGATTGTCGCCGATGGTGCCCGTATACTCCAAACCTCCCGACTGCGTGGCGAGCCAGGCGGCTCAATCCAATTTGCAGTAGAGAGCGCGAGCGACAATATGGAAATTGAAAAACCGTCCTTTGACCTTGCGCTGCTGGTCAATAATAGCCTGGGCAATCGCCCTAGTGCGACGGTGCTGACACCCGACGGTATCACCATAACGGTTCTCGATAGCGACGATATTGCCGCATCCCGACAAAAGCTTCTAGGAGCAATCGGGTTCCTCGTCAAGAATCCCGCAGTGCAACCAGATCCCACCTTCTATACATTGGCCGCTGCTGGAAAACTGCTACACGACGGGCTGGTGCATTACATCCCTTCTTGGCCAAAAAAATTGAAGCGGGTACAGCTTACCAACCAGTCGAACGCCTACTTTCCACTCGAGTTTCTCTATGAAGGGAGAATTCCGATCAATAGTGGTGCACCGCTTTGCCCAGAGAGAGCGTCGTGCCTAAATAGTGGCGTCGCAAAAAATCCCTGTTCAATCCGGAGCGAAAATCAGCATCTTTGCCCCATGGGCTTCATGGGCGTGAGCGCGATTATTGAACGCCAGACGTGGGCACTTGGAATGCCGAAAATGCCATGGCTAAGCGCCCCCAGGGACTTCAATGATCGCAACAAAATCGCGTCGCTCGCGTCGGCCGCGTTTGCTGCGTCCAATAATGCCGACGATTTCCTTGACGAAGAGGCCGGGGCCACCATGCCTGTGATTCGGCTCAAAGATCTATCTGCCGAGCTGGGGCCAATGATTGGAGACTGGACGGCATGGGAGTCTGCGGTCAAATCAAACCCCGCGTTGCTGACCTTGATTCCGCATATCGACGATGAGCACATGTACATTGGCGATAACAACGGCATGTCGTTCGCGGCGATTGAGGATGTGCATGTCGGGTTTGGCAAGCCGGTTGTGGTTGCCATGGGATGCAGTTCAGCTGTTGGACAGGTGGCACTGGCAAGTCTACCGTCTGTTTTGTTGCGTTGTGGCGCGGTGGTGGTCATTGCCGCGCTGACCGAAGTGCTGGGGCGGCACGCGAATAGGGTGGCGCTACAGGTCGCTCAAAAGCTGCGTGAAGCTGCTCTATCGCCTAAAGCGTCCACCATGGGTGAAATCATTCATGCGATGCGGTGCTCCATGCTGTCGAACGACTTGGCGATCGGTTTGGTAGTCGTTGCCTTTGGCGATGCAGACTTCGTACTTGGCGGGCCTTAGAAGCGAAATCATGTTTGAAATCCAATCCATTCAAGCCGAGCAGGGAGATGCCCTTTTTGTGTCATACGGCGATGCCGCGAATCTGCGATATTTGCTGATTGACGGGGGCGTAAAAGAAAGTCTTGCCAATCTAATGACCGTACTCGAGCAAGCGCGCAATCATGGGCGTTTGCGACTCGAGGCGCTCGTGGTCACGCACTACGATGACGACCACATCCAAGGCATAGTCGCTTTGCTCAAAGCGAAGCCGGCGTGGCTCGATATCGCTGATATCTGGTTCAATGGCCGCAGACATCTGCATGCAGCGGATATTTTAGGCCACAAGGATGGAGATGAGCTGACCACGCTCATCGACGGTATCCATCCCTGGAACAGCGCGTTTAAAGAAGGCCGCATCTGCAACACACGTTATGTCCCGGTGGAACTTGCCGGCGGAATGTTCATTTGGGTTTTATCCCCTGATGAAGAGCGGTTGCGCCGACTAGCTCGGCACTGGAAGGATGCGGCGCCACCCAAGGATATCTCGGAGACGCCGGCCGCGGACTTGCTCGGGCGCCAGGATATGTGGCCGTTGGTGCCATTTAGTAAGTACAAGTATCCACCGCACACGTCAGACACTTCCATTCCGAATGGAAGCAGTATTGCGCTGCTGTTAGAGTTTGGTGAAAGCCGTGCGCTACTCGCCGCAGACGCGTTCGCCGCTGTCGTCAAAGATTCCCTTCTGAGCCGCTGGAAGCGTCCTGTGAAGATCGACTTGCTAAAAGTGTCGCATCATGGGAGCAAGGGCAATACAGACGTCGCCTTGTTGCAAAGCCTGGACTGTTCTCGCTATTTGATTAGCACAAGTGGCCGTACCCATGTACACCCTGACCAAGCCTTGATCGCGAGCATTATCGCGGAGAAGCCCGGCGCGGAAATTATCTTCAATTACGAGCAGGACCAGACGTCGAAATGGCGTGATGCTCCGTCCGACTGGCCCGTGCATAAGCTCACCTACCCTATAGACGATGAGCCCTACGTGAAAGTCTCGTTGTAATAAGTTCGCGCCGCATCGAACGTAGCGCAGCTTGCAGTGCCGCCGGCCACGCGCAGCCTTTGGTTTTTGATCATGGGAAGGCATAAGATGGATTCCGCCCTCGCTGCCTGCATCAGCGAACATCAAGCAGAGCAAATGCACGCAGCCGATGAGCTGGTGGGGGCAGTGGAACGAGCAGCGTCTCAAAAAGGAGTTTTGGACGCTAACTGTTCAGGGGGGGGTAGGTCAAGCTAACGCTCCGGTCTCCCCCGTGATCAACTGATGTGGACCCACCCTCTTGAGAATCACTTCTCTACGCCACTCCCTGGGGTGCGCGCACTACTCCCCAGTGCACAAGAGTGCCCCGGATAAGCAGTTTCATTCACCCGAGACGATTGGAAGAAAACTGTGGGGAAATCATAGGACTTATCGCTGCTTTTCTGTCAAAATTCCCCAAATTATCGGAAGTTTTCGTTGGCTAATAAAAACTAAGGAAACTTTCAGGAAAGGCACGTTTCAGCGAATACTCTGCTCGGTGGGGCGAATTTGGATCTATGCACAGGCACATACGGATGCGCTTCTGCAGCATAGCAAGCTAGCAATGGCTGGAAAAAATACATTTGAAGGAAATGCTGATGGCACAAGCTGATACCTTGGTAGAGATGGTCAAGGCAGCCAGCAATGGCGACCAGCAGTCGTTTCGCTCGGCTGCGGAATCGCTGATCAAAGAGGAGCGCGCAAAGGGACATCGAATTCTGGCGGACCGTCTCGCAAAATCTCTGCAGAGTTCGCCCATTAAGTCACTGTCCTCCCAGCGTAACTTTGCCGGCGGTGGCAATGTTGTTAATGCGCATAAGGATCTGATTTTTGAAATTTCGCCTGAGCGTACATTGGACAGTATGGTCATTATGGATAAGGTCCGAGAACAACTCGTGGAGCTTATCGAAGAGCAGCACCGTGCTGAACTCTTGCATTCGCACAACATGCGTCCGCGGCATCGAATCTTGCTGGCTGGCCCGCCAGGAAACGGTAAGACCACTTTAGCGGAAGCGATAGCCCATGAACTAATGGTGCCACTTATCGTGGTGCGTTATGAGAACGTCATAGGTAGCTATCTAGGTGAAACTTCCGCCAGACTTAAAAATTTGATCGAATATGCCAAGACACAGCGCTGTGTGTTGTTTTTCGATGAATTTGAAACGCTAGGAAAAGAGCGAGGTGATACCCATGAAACTGGCGAGATAAAGCGGGTTGTAAGTTCGCTATTGCTCCAAATGGATGGCTTACCGGATTATGTTGTGATAATCGCAGCGAGCAATCACCCAGAGTTATTAGACCGCGCCGTTTGGAGACGGTTCCAACTTAGAATTGAGTTGCCGCTGCCTACGCGAGCCCAGTTGACTCAATATATTGCTACCATTGCCAATCGTTTAAGAATAAACTTTGGGTTCGCTCCTGAAACGATTGCAAAGCGTCTGCTTGGGCATAACTTCGCGGAAGTTGAAGAGTTCTGTATATCCGTCGCGCGGCGTGCTGTGTTGGATCAGCTGAATGATGATGCGAAGACCATTACTCTGAATAAGCTCGAACAGTGGCAAGGGCGGCTGAAGCCGCTTTCGCAAGAAAATTAAAATCCAGGGGCCATACCATTTGGAGAAAAGACGCGATGGCCGATTTGCCACTGTTAGTATTTCCAGAAAAACGTGTTGTTCCTCCTGATCCCGGCCGAGGATTCCCCCCAAGTAAACCACACCTACCCGAGCGAGGCGCGCAGTCCATTCGTATTGGCCGGCAGATAGGGGAGCTGCAACGCTCATTTGGAGAATATCGCGCAGGTATTGCAGGAGCGCTGGCCGGGCTAGAGCCCGAGGCTGTGCTTGTAATCGAAATTGCTGGTACGGTCAACGACTTCAAGCAAGCTGTTGAAGCTGCTGGGTTGGAATGGCTGGGTGAATGGGATCTTACTGATCTTGAGCCAGATGACGATTTTTACGAACTTGATGGTAAAGGGAATCGTTCTGCCAAACCGCTGAAGGGGAGGCTGTTTCTTTCCATGGGTAGTGAGGCGGGCTTGCAACGCATCCTTACGCTCTGGCGTCAGTGGTCTGATGGACAGCGTCTGCCGCTGGGAAATGCAAAGTGGGCGGAAGTTTTTGCCCAGCTTCGTAACATTAGACGTTGGGATATCGAGGAGACGCTGCACGAAACTGGGATGATTGATCGATGGCGAGATCTGCTGGGAGAAATCGAACCGGATTACGAAGTCCCCTTCCAAATCGAGCTCTTTTATCGGCGTAGCGCGGCCAATCGACAGCAGAGCGAACGGGCAGTTAAGGGTTTGTTAGCCCCTCTTGGCGGGAGAACACTCGGGCCATTTATAGATATGCCGGATATCGCCTTTCATGCAGTTAAAGCGACGCTACCTGCGGAAAGTATAAGGCGACTAATTGCTGAAGTTGATAATCCCGATGTGCCTGTCGATATCCAGCTGTTCAACTTCTCGGGCATCATGTATTTCCGACCGACCGGGCAATCGCTCGCAATTTCTGACGAGGATGAAGGTATTCCTGCTGAACTCGAAGTTGGAGAAGCGGATGAAGCGCCAGTGGTCGCGCTTCTCGATGGGGCGCCATTGCAGCGCCATGACTTCCTTCAAGACAGAATCTTACTTGATGACGTATTTCAGTTGGAGCCGCTTTATCAGCCTGGGCAGCGTCGGCATGGTACGAGCATGGCATCGCTCATAATTCATGGCGACCTTGCAAACGGCGAAGTGCAGCCGTTGGGTAGCAAACTATACTGCGTTCCGGTGATGCAACCGGATCAGGATAGTGCCACAAAAGACGAGCACATGCCGAATGAAGTCTTCTTTGAGGACAGAATTCAAATCGCGGTAAGGCGGATGTTTGAAGGAACAGGCGGCACTCCTCCTCAGGCCCCCACCGTTAAGGTAATCAATCTGTCTATCGGTGATCCCGCACGCCCGTTCATTCACACGCCTAGTCCGTGGGCGCGCCTGCTTGATTGGTTGTCTTGGAAGTACAGGGTGATTTTTGTAGTCAGCGCGGGCAATTATCCTGAATCAGTCGAGCTCGGCCTTAGCCACGCGGCTTTTTCGGCTCTAAGTCCTGATTTGAAAGTGCAGACGACATTGAAGGCGGTTGCCTCAACGCTTAGTTCGCGGCGTTTACTTTCGCCTGCAGAGTCGCTTAATGCGATAACGGTTGGTGCTTTACATGCGGATGAGGCGGGAGAATATCCTGAACATCCTCCAAGAATCGACTTGATGCCTCACTATGAAATGTTCAGCCCAGCGATGCGGGTTGGTCACGGATTCCGTCGGGCTGTGAAGCCGGAAGTATTGTTCGCTGGCGGAAGGCAGTTGTATCAGACGCCATTGATGAACGGTACGACGACCTATTCCATTGATAGGACCAAGTTGAGCCCTGGGCACCGTGTCGCATGGGATAGCCCAAATGAAGGTCACCTGAACAACACAGTGTTCACGCGCGGCACCAGTAACGCTACGGCGATTGCGACCCGCAATGCTGCACGCATCCATGAAATGCTTTCATCGCTTCGCGAACAGGATCAAGTAAATATTCCTGACTCGTCAATGGCGGTGCTCATCAAGGCGCTACTAGTTCACGGGGCACGTCAGCCCGAGACCGCGAAAGATCACTTAGCCACTGCCTTGAAGAACGCGTCAAATTCTCGGCAGTTCAAAGAGGTAGTTGCTCGATATATGGGTTATGGCGCACCTGCAATTGATCGTGTGCTTACTTGCACGGAGCAACGTGCTACGGTGCTTGGATTCGGAGAAATCGCTGAGAACGAGGTCCACGAATTTGAGTTTCCTCTACCGTTGGCATTGTCGGCACAAAAGCTCTGGCGGCGGCTGGTTGTCACGCTTGCCTGGCTTTCGCCCATCAATCCAGATCATCGGGATCTTCGCGAGGCCAAGCTTGAGGTGGAACCAGGTGGCGCTAACTGGGAAGGTATCCCGCTTAAGCTCAAACGCCAAGATGGTGACCACAATCAGGTGTTGCGTGGCACCGTACAGCATGAAGTATTGGATGGGAATAGTTTGATCGCGGCCTACCAAGACGGGGAATCACTGCGAATCAGGGTGATCTGCAAGAAGGATGCAACTGCTCGCCTCGACACGCTGATCCCATATGGGCTGGCAGTAACCTTAGAAGTAAAGGAAGACTTGCAGATTCCGATTTATCAACAAGTGCGAGCAGCAATTAGGCCTCAAGTTATGGTTGGCGCTGGTTAAGTGTAGGAACTCAAACTTGTTGCTTACACCGGACTGCAAGTTGTGTTGAAGGTTGCCCTGGTCCGGAGCATAAGCTGACCTTAAAGGTCGTGGCGGAAGGCGATTCCGAATGGCTAAATGAACTGCCCTGAATTTGTCACACAAACAAGTGGTGCATTTCTTGTGGGCAATAAAAGGCTAAGCTTCGATCTTAGCTGTTAATGGGTAAGTAGTTCATAAGATGAGCTGGGCTTACAACTGATTGACCTTTGGCTGACGTGGCGGCGAGTTTGTATGGCCACCTAAGTTAGGTATCCTCTCGCATACGAGCCTTAATTTGCAAATTTGCATTGCGGAAATAATGCAAAAGGCAGTACATTGGCGTCACATTATTGACGAGACGCCGCCATGTCACGCCTGAAGCGCGAAACCCTTTCCATCCGGACCTCCGCTGAGATCAAGCAACTATTGCGATTGGCCGCCGATCGTGAACGCCGATCAGTCGCATCAATGATCGAGATCTTAGTCTTGGAGTACGCTCGCGCGCACGACCTGCAGCTCGTCCATCAAAGCGAATCAGAAATGGAAGGTGCCTAGGATGGCGAAACCAAAAGAAGCCCAAGCACGTATCAAGATCAACAAGCTGCTAGAGGCCGCCAACTGGCGCTTCTTCGACGATTCGAAAGGCAAGGCGAATGTGGCGCTGGAGCCCAACGTCAAGCTGGGCAAGGATCAAATCAACGACCTCGGTCAGAACTTCGAGTCCACGATGAACGGCTTTGTCGATTTCCTGCTGCTCGACGAAAAAAGCTTTCCGCTCGTCGTTCTGGAGGCCAAGTCAGAAGAGAAGAGCCCGTTGGTTGGGAAGGAGCAGGCACGAAAATACGCCAAGTCGCTTAATTGCCGATTCGTCATCCTCTCCAACGGCAACCTACACTACTTCTGGGACCTGCAGCAGGGTAATCCGCACGTCATCACTAACTTTCCAACGCCGGATTCACTTAAGAGTTATGTGAAGTTCGAGCCAGATCAGAATCGACTGATCACTGAGACCGTCGGACGAGACTACATCGTCCAAACCCAGCTTCCAGGCTACGACAAAGTGGCTGGTTGGCTCAATGCTGACGAGCGTCTAGCTTTCATCACCAAGAACAAACTCCGATTCTTGCGGGACTACCAGAAGAAGGCACTCAATGCGATTCAAGACGCCGTGGCCGAAGGCTCAACTCGCTTTCTCTTCGAGATGGCGACGGGTACTGGTAAGACGCTCACCTCGGCAGCGGTCATCAAGCTTTTCCTGCGCACAGGCAATGCCCGGCGCGTGTTGTTTCTGGTAGACCGCCTGGAGTTGGAAGAGCAAGCCGCGAAAGCTTTCAAGGACTACATGAAGAACGACTACGCGACGGTCATTTATAAAGAGCGTCGCGACGAGTGGCGCAAAGCCGAGATCGTGGTCACAACGGTGCAGTCGCTGCTATTCAACAACAAGTACAAACACGTGTTCTCGCCCACGGACTTCGATCTGGTTATCTCCGACGAAGCGCACCGCTCCATTGGTGGAAACGCGCGGGCTGTCTTCGAGTATTTCGTTGGCTACAAGCTGGGACTAACGGCAACGCCACGTGACTACCTGAAGAGCTTCGACGCCAGCAAACCCAGCCGCGATCCGCGCGAGCAAGAGCGCCGCCTGCTGCTGGACACCTACCGTACCTTTGGCTGCGACTCTGGGCTGCCAACTTTCCGCTACTCGCTGCTGGACGGTGTCAAAGACGGCTTCCTGATCAACCCGGCTGTGGTGGACGCGCGAACTGATATTACCACCAAACTGCTTTCCGAGCAGGGGTATGCAGTGATTGTGCCTGTTGGCGAGGATGGCCAGCAAGAGCAGAGCTTCGTCTCCAAAGACTTCGAAAAGACGTTTTTTTCAAAGGCCACCAACGAGCTGTTCTGCCAGACGTTCGTGAAGAACGGCCTGCGTGACCCGGTAACCGGGGAGTTCGGAAAGGGCCTAGTGTTCGCCGCGAGCCAGAATCACGCAGCCACGCTGGCCCAGATTTTGAACGAGCTGGCAGATAAGGTGTGGCCCGGCAAGTATCAGTCGGATTTCGCGGTGCAGGTGACATCGAGTGTGCCGGCCGCCCAGCAGTACACCATTAATTTCGCCAACAACAACCTGTTGGGCTCTGCCAACTTCAACGCGCTCTACAAGACTAGCAAAGCCCGTGTCTGCGTAACCGTTGGTATGATGACCACGGGCTACGACTGCCCGGACATTCTGAATCTCGCGTTGATGCGCCCTGTGTACTCACCGTCCGACTTCGTTCAGATCAAGGGACGCGGCACGCGCAAGCACAACTTCCTTGAGCAACTGTTCGACGACGACTTAAAACCCCTGATCAACGAGCCCGAGAAGGCACGATTCAAATTCTTCGACTTCTTCGCTAACTGCGAGTACTTCGAAGAGAAGTTTGACTACGACGAAGTGCTCAAGCTGCCTGCCCGCAGTAGTGATGGTCAAGGCGGCGACCCGCCGCCGCCACCTCCTATTGGCGGAGTGTACGAGCACACTGGCGTGGACGCGATGCATCATGTGGCCGAGCAACAAATCGGTTACGAAGGCATGAAGATTGACCGGATGTTCTTCGAGAAATTCGAAGAACAGGTCAAAGCCGACCCAACATTGCAGCTGCAGGTTCATAGCGAGCAATGGGAGCCGGCCATCTCCTACGTCGCCAGCCACCTGTTCGATAAGCCCAGTGAATATTTCAACCTCGATAAGTTGCGTCGTGCTGCGGGTGTGGATCGCCGCTTGAGCCTGAAGGAAATCCTGCAAAAGATCTTCGGCCTGATCCCGTACTTCAAAAGCAAAGACGAGATCTTGGAAGATGAGTTTCAGGAGTTCTTGCTCGCCAATCAGAGCAAGCTCGCGGAGGACCAGGGTGCAGCGGTGCTGGCGATGAAGTACTTTTTCAGGGCCTATGCCACAGACGCCGCGCTTCGCTCCATTATCGACGACAAGCGCTTCGGGGAACTGAACGTCAATCCGGCGTTTGGCATGGGCGACCTGCGAGCCGTACCGCCCGAGTGGCGCGAGGGCATACCTGAGTACGTTAAAGACTTCGTACCCCTGAACCAATTCATGTGATCACTGAGAAGAACAAAAACCATGCTGGATACCGACACCAAACGCCGTATCGACTCCTGCCGCGACATCCTCGTCGGCAAGGTGCCCGACCCCAAGAGCCAGGTCGAGCAGATCACCATCGCGATGATCTACAAGTTCATGGACGACATGGACGCACAGTCTGAGGAATTTGGCGGCAAGCGCAGCTTCTTCGTCAATGGTTTTGAGAAGTACAGCTGGAGTAAGTTGCTGGCGCCCAGGATGGGTGGACAGGACACGCTGAATCTCTACTCCGAGGCCATCGGGAAGATGACTGAGAACACACACTTACCCGCGCTGTTCCGCGATATCTTCAAGAATGCCTATCTACCGTACCGCGATCCGGAAACGCTAAAGGCCTTCTTGAAGGAAATCGACGGCTTTTCCTATGATCACTCTGAACGACTGGGCGACGCCTTTGAGTATCTATTGTCAGTGCTAGGAAGCCAAGGTGATGCTGGACAGTTCCGCACACCGCGGCACATTATTGACTTCATTGTCCGAGTCATCAATCCACAGAAGCACGAACGTATCCTTGATCCGGCTTGCGGCACGGCTGGCTTTTTGATCTCAGCTTGGAAGCACATCCTTGCACAGAACCAGGACCACAAGCCGGGTGATATGCTGACGCTGGATGAGCGCAGCAAGCTTGCGGCCAACATCCACGGCTACGACATCTCGCCGGACATGGTGCGCTTATCCCTGGTGAACCTCTACCTGCACGGCTTTACCGATCCGCATGTGGATGAGTACGATACGCTCACCAGCGAAGACAGGTGGAATGAACACGCGGACGTCATCTTGGCCAATCCGCCCTTCATGTCACCGAGGGGAGGCATCAAGCCCCACAAGCGCTTTTCCATCCAAGCCACGCGGTCAGAGGTGCTCTTCGTCGATTACATCCACGAACACCTAAGCCCGAATGGCCGGGCAGGCATTATCGTGCCAGAAGGCATCATTTTTCAGAGTGGCAGCGCCTATAAGGCGCTGCGCAAGTTGCTAGTGCTGAACTCCCTGGTCGCCGTTGTCTCACTGCCCGCAGGGGTTTTCCAGCCCTACAGCGGCGTTAAGACCTCCATACTCATTTTCGACAAGTTCCTGGCTAAGCAGACCGACAAGCTGCTATTCGTAAAGGTCAGCAACGACGGCTTTGCCCTAGGTGCACAGCGCCGGCCTATCGAACAAGACGATCTGCCGCAGGCAGAGCGTGCACTGAAGGAGTTCTTTGCCGCTCCCGATAAATTTGAAAGCGGCGCGCTAGCGCAAGCCGTCTGCCGGGATCAGATTGCCGAAAATGGAGAATGGAGCCTCAGCGGAGAACGATACAGCACCGGGGCCGCCACCAAACACAGCGCCTTTGCGCTAACAACGATTGCTCACGCCTGTGAAGTGAACCCAGAGTCTGTTGATCCTGCCGCCGAATTCCCAAACTCCAACTTCGAGTACATCGATATTTCGTCGGTTGAAAATGAGACTGGGAGATTTTCGGGCGGAGCAATTATTAGCAGCGACACTGCACCCAGTAGAGCTAGGCGGCGAGTCAAAGATGGTGATGTGTTGCTATCCACTGTCCGCCCAAATTTAAAGGCATTCACACTCCTGCGAAACCCAGCAACTAACGCAATTGCTTCGACGGGCTTTGCCGTGCTGCGAGCGAAGCCGGGAAAAATACTTCCAACTTATCTTTTGCAGATGGTTAGAAGTGATCATTGCATTTCGCAAATGATCGGGATGATGGGTAAAGGCGCATACCCCAGTATCAATCAAAAGGACGTTGAAAGTATCAGCTTTCCCCTGCCTCCTATCGATATACAGAATAAAATCGTCGCGGAAATCGAAAGCTACCAGAAGATCATAGACGGCGCCCGTCAAGTAGTGGAGAACTACAAGCCACATATTGTGGTAAATACAGAGTGGCCAATAGTTCCAATTAGAGACCTATTCAGTACGAAATCCGGAACAACTCCCCGAAGAAACAATTCCGCGTATTTTTTAGGAGGGCACATTCCTTGGGTAAAGACGCTCGATTTGAACGACGGCCCTATCTATAATACTGATGAACGAGTTACAGATCTGGCATTAGCCGAAACGCATCTGGAAGTGTTGCCCAAGGGAACTGTATTGATTGCAATGTATGGCGGACTTAATCAGATTGGCCGAACCGGCGTTTTGGAAATCGAATCCGTACACAATCAAGCAATGACAGCATTACTGCCAACACCCGAGGTAGACCCCTACTACCTCAATGCTGTATTTATCTCGTTCCGCGAGTATTGGAAAACTGTAGCAAATAGCACACGAAAAGATCCAAACATTACAAAAAGCGATGTGATAAATTTCCGCCTGCCTCTACCAGACATTGATACTCAACGTGCCATCGTCGCCGAAATCTCCGCCGAGCAAGCTGCAGTCAATGCTAATAAGGAGCTTATCAAACGCTTCGAAGCCAAGATCAAGGCTGCGATTGAACGAGCTTGGAGCGAAGAATGAGTCGCTTTGATGAATTTGATCAATACTCGGAGGACTTGCTGCTGGCACAATATGATGTGTCAGAAATTATTACCCACGAACTAATGAAAGGCGAGATCAGGGAAGACTTTCTGCTAGATATATTGAAGTCCTGCTCCGAGCCAGAGCCAACAATTGTAAAGGGAACTCTGTCTGATGGAACTCGCGACGCAGGTCAGCTCGACTTAATTTTATTGAGGGCGCATGCGCATCCAAGAAAGTTAGGCGGACAGTGTTTTGTACAAAAAGACGATGCCCTATGCGTTATTGAAGTAAAAGGTAACTGCAGTGGTGACGATTTACGTAAAGCTGAAAAAAAGGCACAGCTTATCGCGAGCTTGCAGGGCATGTCCTCACCAATTTATGGCGTTATTTGTTATCGGGCTGCCTTGCAGAAGAAAACTATTTTAAATAGATTCGGTTATAAATACGACGCCAGCACTGATACCTATTACGACAATTCAACAGTCCCGAACGAGTTGCCAAGTGATTGGCAAAAAATCGACTACCCCAACATAAATTTCTTTGCGTGCCTTGAGGACGAAAAAAAGCTTTTCCTGAGAAGCTACAGTAGGAGCGATGGAGAGACTCGCTTTCTTAATAGTTCTCAGACACCGTTAATCAAGGATCTTTTCACTTTAGTTGGCAGCCTTTGGCGCCAATCAAACTTGGCTACGATGCAAGGCAATTAGATTGCAATGTTTCCGTGTGTTTGTGCTGCCTTAGCAGCTGCCGAAAGTCGGGTCCTTGACTTCTGTTCCTTGCCCACCTACGGCGCGGTGCTCGAGAAGAACTTGGTCTTTCAGGGCAACGGCACTCGCGCTCGATGAGGCCCAGACAGAGAACTTTCCATGGACAGTTCCGAATTTGTCGACGACCACGAAACAATAGGTGCCCGCTCTTGTTGTGCTCGGATCAGCTCCAAGTTGAAACCAGAACTCCGTAGCGGAGCCAACTGCTGCAGTTGCAAATATCTCAGTTGACGCGCCCATGTACCTCACATATCCGCATTGCTGCCATTGCTTGGATCCATTCGATGAAAACGCCAAGTCTGCGGGATGTCGGTTGAATTACAGGTGGTTGGGTCGGACGCTTACCCTTGTCCGTCCCAAAAGGAAAAAGGAGGAGCGAAGCTTTCGGTGGCGAAAGGGAATGAAATTCTACTTTCTGGTCCGAGTTTTGCCAACAACGTCAAATAAAAAGCGGCCCTTTGTTAGGGCCGCCATCATTTCAAATATTGAGATTTATTTCAATTATTTTGAGATCCTACAACGTGTGGGGTTTATACGTCGATATTGCCAGCGCGCAGGGCGTTGGTTTCGATGAAGTTGCGGCGTGGTTCCACGTCGTCGCCCATCAGGGTGGTGAAGATCTGGTCGGCGGCGATGGCGTCTTCGATCTGTACTTTCAGCAGGCGGCGGACGGTTGGGTCCATGGTGGTTTCCCACAGCTGCTCTGGATTCATCTCGCCCAGACCTTTGTAGCGCTGCTTGGACACGGTTCGTTCGGCTTCGTCGCGCAGCCACTGCATGGCGTGGTGGAAGTCGACCACGGCGCTTTCCTTGGTGCGCTCGCCTTCGCCGCGGCGGATCACGGCG